>ERZ1673749.410-NODE-410-length-50935-cov-6.913699_pt1 | contig 50935 bp, 44 predicted proteins | sample MGYA00580204_ERZ1673749 | MGnify/ENA primary metagenome ERZ1673749 (study PRJEB41218, sample SAMN15661745) | gut metagenome | host: Homo sapiens | place: Canada: London | collected 2015-08-20/2019-03-30 | study: EMG produced TPA metagenomics assembly of...
GAAAGGTTGAAAAACCTTGAATTTTCAATAAAAAACACTTGATTATATGAGGAGGATTAAATTATGTTAAATAATATCCTCGAAATTTCTAAACGTGCTTCTAAAAATGGTCGTGTACCAATCAAGATTGCTCTTCTAAAAATTCATAATGATTCAACAAGTACAAATAAAAATGGACTTCATTGGAAAAAAGAATATGTTCAAAATGCAATGGATAGTGTAATTGGTATGCCATTATGCACTGAATTTGCAGATGATGATAAGGAAGTTCCAATTGGTCACGGATTGACAGGAAGTGAGTATGATTCTAATGGAAATGCTCAACCTGTTTTTGAAAACTCAGTTGTAGTTGGAACGTGTGAATCAGTTTCTATTGAAACTATTATAGATGAAAGCGGAAACGAAATAGAGGTTCTTGCCACAGATGGATATTTATATAATCAGCGTTATCCAAAATTTGTTAAATGGGTAAGAAAAAATTATGCAATTGGAAAAGTAGACACATCTATTGAGATTATGGGAACGCCAGAAAACGAAAATCAAATTATATATGAAGAAGATGAACCAAAAGAAGAATTTCGTACTCCGAAAACTTTCTGTTTTACTGGTTCAGCAATTCTTGGTGTTTCGCCAGCAGATGATGATGCCATTGTATTAGAAGTCGCTCAAAAGAAAGAAAACAAGGAGGAAAACAAAGAAATGGAATTTAATATGGATGAAATTAAAAGCACAATCCAAGCTACTATTTCTGAGATGAATGAGAAATCTGAATCTTATGAAACAAAGATTTCTGAGTTAAATTCTCAGATTGAAGCAAAAGATGCCGAATTAGCAGAAAAGGATTCTAAAATTTCTGAACTTAATGCTTCAATCGCTGATATGCAGAAAGCTCTTGATGACATTAGAGCAGAACAATCATCTTCTTGGGATCAAATGAGAATCCTTGAGGAAGAAATTGCTAAAGCAAAAGTAGCCGAAAAACTTAGTGAAGTCGACTCTGCTCTTGGAGAATTTAGCGCAGAAGAAAAAGAAGTTGCAAAAGATGATATTGATAAATTAAAAGAAAATATTAACGCTTGCAAAAAGAAAGAAGAACTAAATAACGTTACTTCTGAAATTAATTCTATCAAATCTAAAATCTGTATGAACATTGTTGAAAAACAGAAAAAAGCCGAGGCTGATGCAAAAATCGCAGAACAAAATTCAAAAAAAGAAACTGTAGAAACTGAGGATATTTTCTCAGAAATGTGTACAGAGGTTACTACTTCTGATGAAGAAGACCTCAATATTTTTTAATTAAGGAGGATAATTAAATGATTAAATTTAATACTATCGGACAGATTGAGCATGGAGAGTATCCATTTGAAGATGCTATTGCTTCCGCAGACACATTTAATGGAGCATATGGCGAAGTAACTTCTGGTTCTTTTGCTGTAGGAGCTAAAAAAGGTAAAGTTATCATGCAAGTTGAACGTGGCGATGATGAATATATGCCTACATATAAAATCGTAAAAGGTGAACATGTAAGAGTTCTTGATCTTGCAAAATTAGAAGGAAAAATTGTAGAAGTTTATGGTGATGAACTTCCAGCAGATGTTGCTAAAGGTGACAAACTTGAATCTGATGCAACTGGAAAACTCGTAAAAGGTGCTACCGCAGCTCCATACCTGGAAGTTACCGCAATCGTAGGAAACCATCTTGGTGTTGAAGCCAAGGTTGTAACTGCATAATTAAAGGAGGAATAAAGGAATGTCTTATACATTTGAATTAAATAATGAAAGAAAAGATGCTAATTTTGTTAGCGGAAAAATTAATGGAAAATCTGCAATTGTAGAAATTTTCTCTGCAATGAGAGATGGAAAAGATCTTGCACCTTATGGCAAGAAAGCAGATGTAGCTGCTAAATATATTAAGGAATTAAATGAGAAGGCAAGCAACAATGACTTATCTGCCATCTCCGAATTAAATGAGATTCGTAGATTCTCTATGCAACCAGTTCTATTGCAAGAAATTAAATTACTTGGTATTTACGGTAATTACAAACCAATTGGTTACAACGAATCTTGCGAAGTTGAAATTCCAGTGTTTGCAAATCTTTCTGCAAATGAGCAAGCTCTTGGTCAGGACGTTAAGTTCCCTGTAGTCAGAAAGAAACGTGTACCAATTTCTACAACCACTATTTCTGGCGGTTACGCTGTAGATTATAGAAAAGCTGCTCTTGGTGATATGAGTGACGAGAATGAATTACAGGATCAAGTACGTGTTCAGATTAGAAATAAAGCAGCAAAATATGTTGTTGATACTGTATACAAAGCAATCAAAAACGCAACTGGTGTAAAATACTTCTTTGAAGGAAGTGGTCTTACAAAGACTGGTGTTGATGGAGTTATTTCTAAAGTAAGACGTTTTGGTAAACCAACAGTATCTGGTGATTATGCACTTATTTCTCAGTTCAATGGATTTGCAGGATACCAAGGTGTTACACCTACTGTAAATGGAATTTCCGAAGCAGTTATGAACGAGATTCATAACACTGGTCTGATGGGTGTATATAACGGTACAACTCTGAGCGAAATCCCAAATGCTTATGATATGACTACTCTTACAGCAGATGGAACAAATTTTGAAACAATGCTTCCAGCAGGTCTTGGATTTGTAATGCCTACAGGTGGACAATCTCCAATTTATACAGTTACTCGTGGTGGTCTTACATCCATCTCTGGTAATGACATTACAACTGGTCAGTTAATTTCAAGATTTGACCTTGAGGTAGGATGTCTTGTTGTTCCTGGTCAGGAATATCGTGTAGGCATGGTGCATGATACAAACCTTGATTCATTAGCAGATTAATTGTTAATTAAATGTAATATTATATAGTCTTATTGTGAATAGAGTCACATTATTTGTGGCTCTATTTTACTTAGTCAAAAGGAGTCAACATTATGAGAGATTATTTCCATTGCTATTCTAAAAGGCTTGCTTGTTTCATCATGGCATTTGGTATTCGTTATGAAAAAAAACTTATAAATCAGAAAAACGGTATGCCTTATTATACATTTAAGAAAACAGAACGAATGGATAAAATAATTGATCTATATAGAAAAGTAATTCACACAATTTAATCGTTAAGAAAGAAATATAGTCGATAAGGAGAATTTAAAATGCCAACAAAAAGAACAACTACTACCACTACAAAAAAAGTTGAAGAAGTAAATCCAACAGAAGAAATTATTGTAGAAGAAACCCCAGTTGATGTTGAAGAGGATTTTAATCTTGAAAAAAAAGTTACTGTAAGAAGTATTGCAGAATGGACAACAGGATTCCAAAGAATTGAAACAAATGGAGATGTTACTATTCCACCAAACGGAACAGTAAGATTATCCAGAGGTGAAATTATTTCACAGGTTCAGAATGGAAATCTTTTATTCACAGGAATAGACGGTCAAGGTTCTCATGCAACTCTTTATATTGAAGATAAACCTACGAGAATTGAAGCGGATTTTGAAACAGAAACTTCTCAACAGAATGTAATTAATAAAGAACGTATTGATGATTTATTTGCTATCAAATCAATAAAAGATTTTGAATCAGCATTACATTCTATGGTTGTTACCAGAGCAGAAAAATATGCAATTATGGGATTTATCCGAAAAGGAAACTTCAATGATTATAATAAAGTACGTGCAGTAGAGGATTATACAAAATTACAAGTATAAGGATGGTGAATTGATGGAGAAAAACACAACTTATACGGAAGTCATAAATAGCTTCCATAGTACATTTCAAGACAAAGTTATAATACCAGAAGGACTTGAAAAAGTATGGTTTTTAAAAGCAGTTGGAAAATATTCTTTTGAGATTGACTCCATCAATTTTGATGAAGAATTAAATGAGTTTGATTCTAAATTAAAAAGATACACAATAGATACTCTTGGTCTTATGATGAAGAAATTTTATCAAGAACGTGAGTTATCAAAAGTTAATAAACGTATCAGCATTGTTTCTAAAGATCTGTCTATTGATGGATCAAACGGAAGCAAAACTGCTACATTGAATGAACTTGAAAAAGTATCAGAAGAATTAGACGAAATGATATATAAGCAAACTCCTTCTGCTTATGATTAGGAGGTGTCTAAATGCAAGAATGGTATTTAATGACACCTGAAACAAGACCTAATATTACAGGTGGTTTTGAGAATGATGCTTTTTTAGATTATAAAGAAGATGCTTTTGCGGAAGCTCTTTCTACAGATATAGCTAAAACAGTTATTTTATGTAATTCTGATATGACAGAAATTGGAGAAATCAGAGTTATTATTATGGATAATTTGGCTAATACGCAACTTAAATCTATGGAACGTTCTGTTTTTGCAGTTATTGGTACATTGAAAGCAGGAATGTATATAAAGTTTGAGAACCAGTATTGGTTGATTAGTGGTTATCCTGGTAATAATGGTGTATGTGAAAAAGCTACTGCTATATTATGTCAATATGAATTAATATGGCAAGATGATGATGGAAAGATTATAAGACGTTGGGCTAATTTTACCAGTGCCAGCAAGTATGATAACGGAAGAACGTTAGGATCTACAATCATCCTTACATCAAATAACTTTACAATTTGGATTCCAGAAGATGATGATGGAACGACTCTTGATGGACGTAGAGTGTTCATTGACAGAGTAAAGACTGGACAATTACCAACAAAAGTATTTGAGATAACAAGAAGTGATGATGTATTGTATCTTTTCGGAAAAGATCATGGTGGAATATTAAGTTTCATTGCAGATAAAGATGAACTTAATAAGGTGACAGATAGACAAGATTTATGGATCTGCAACTATAAATCCCCCACCACTCCTACTCTCCCACCATCAGAACCAGACAACCCAACTACATCTGTCATAATCACAGGTGGCGATACTCTTCGCTACGGCAGAACAAAAACATGGACAGTCACTTTCTCTGATTCTGAAAATCAACCAAATTTCACATGGAATGTCAAATCAGACTTCAAAATCACTCAAAATATCACAGGTAATAAAATACAGTTGAAATGTACAGATGATAAGGCAATCGACTGTACGTTTACATTACAAGTTCTCGACAATGAAAGTAACATTTTATCTGAAACAACTATTACTATTGTAGGATAAATCGGAGGTATATTATGGCAAAATCAGTTGCTAGAGATTTGGCTTTTGTCAAATCAAAAGTAATTTCTCGTCTATTAGAATCTGATGAATTTGCAAAAGTAATGTTGCGTAAGGAAGATTTTACTGATGATGAGAAAAACGACATGGAGTATAAACAAGTATTTGATTATCCTTATGTTGATGGAACGCAGGAAGAAGTTATGCCTTTTGTTTGTGTAGAAACAGTTTGTAGAGGTACAAATCGTACCGTAAAATCTATGGACTTGTATATTTGGATTTTCGTGCATCGTAATTGTATGCAAATGGAATCTAATGTAAAAAGTTACATGGGTAATCGTGCAGACGTTCTTGCAGATATTATAGAAAGACTTCTACGTGATTCTGATGATTTAGGAATTGGAAAACCAAGTCTTGATGACATTGGCTATACTGTTCCACAGTCCAGTTATTATGGACGACAACTCAAATATAACATTCCTGATTTTAAAATCAAGGAGGTGTAATATTTGAAAGGATTTTCAGATTATGATTATCTCTGTGATGAACCTTATTTTTATGAAGGTATAGGTCATGTTAAATGCCCTACTCTTAGAGAGATAAGGCATATAACCTATGGACAATTCAATATTTTTCTCTCTTATATTTCTATTACTCAGAAACAATTTCTTGAAACATTCGGTCTTACTGAAAAATTCAATTCCCTCAGTGATGAAGAAAAAGAAAAAAATACTGTTTATAATCTACTAACATTTGGAATGAATCGTGCAGATTTTCTTGCCTACATGATTAGTTTCTTTGTTATGGATGATTTTCAATATAATCCAGAACAGAATGCTTTTCTCATTGGCACTTATGAGAAAGACGATGATGGAAAGGAAATCTTTAACGAAACGGGGAAAATTGATAACAGCAATTTTGATGAATTTCGTGCGTTTCTGCAAGTTATACTAGGAATTAAATCTGAGAAAGAAGTTGAAAAACCTAAATATAAAAATAAGTTAGCTCAACGTATTGCTGAAAAATTAGCAAAACATAAGAGTGAACAAAAAGAAAAACAAACATCTGCGGATGATGATTATACATTGCCAAATATGATTGTAAAATATTGTACTCATAATAAGGTGGGAATCAATATATTGAATGTTTGGGATATGACATATTATCAATTCATGAAGATGTTTTTAGAATATAGGATGGGAAGACAAGCAGATATAAATGATATGATGGCTGCTAATTCATTCTCATTCAAAAACTCCAAGGACTATAAACCTATGGAGTATATGAACAAAATTAAATAATGAAAACTTTCAAACAAAGTCGCCTGTGTTAGGTGGCTTATTTTATTTTTAAGAAAATGGAGGAATTAAATTATGGCAAATATTGCAACAGATTTAAACATGGCGAATCGTCAGTGCTGTGATCTTGACATTAGAGATTATAAAACTAAAGCACCTTGGATGTTCGCAGATTTCTGTAATACTACTACTGCTAACATTTCTGCTGATGCTGTATATGCAAATAAGAAAGGTGCTAAATGCATCAAATTTGATAATCCACTAGAAGGTACTATTACTATGGAGTTCCAGGTATCTCCATTTAGAATTTACGCAATGCTTTCTGATGGTGAAATTGAAACATCTGCTGTAATTGCTCGCAGAGAAGAAATTGTTGGCGAAGCAGGCAGTGTTACAATTACAAAAACACCTGTTGCTGGAAGCGTGTTTGTAACTGATCTTACAACTGGAAAATCAATCGCCGGTACTTTCTCTGAAAAGAAATTTACTGCAACTCAGGCATCTGATATCGAAGCAGGTACTACATATGAAGTTTCTTATCTTGAGGAGAAAACTTCTGGTGTTAAGAAAGTATCTTTCAACAATAAGAAAGTTCCAAAAGATTTCTTTATCCAGATGTCTACTCTTAATAGAGATGAAAATGGAGATCAAATTCCAATGAGATTGACAGCATACAAGGCTTGTCCTCAAAGAAATTTTGAAATTTCTTTTGCTTCTGATGGTGATCCATCAACAATTACGATTACTTGCGATCTGCTTCTCGACCATGACGGAAATGTTCTTGATATGATTGAGATTACATCTGAGGAATAATTTTATTTTTATAGTAGGATGATACAATATCATCCTACTATATTTATTAAAAGGAGTTAAATATTGAGTAATCAAAAAATAATGCCTAAATTCAAATTAGAAGTTGGAGCATTCTTAGTTTCTGATAAAAGACAACTTCAAATTATTGATCGTGAATATAGACCTAAGATAAAATATAAAAATGATAAACCATTTACATCAAACGAAAAATGGTACAAATATAAATGTTATAAGTGTGGAAATACTGATTGGGCTATAGAGCAAGCATTATGTGGAAAACAAAAGATTGGATGTAACGTATGTTGCAACTCTCCATCAAAAGTTGTTAGTGGTATAAATGATTTAACTATTACCGCAAGATGGATGATTAAATATTTTGAAAATCCAAAAGATGCAGAAAAATATACCAGAGGTTCAAGTAAAATTGTTGATATGGTTTGCCCCGATTGTGGTAGACATCACAAGAATAAAATATCCACAGTATATGCGAATCATAATCTTTCATGTCCATGTCAAGATGGTTGGAGTTATCCAAATAAGTTTATGTATTCAGTTTTAGAACAATCAGGTGTGAACTTTGAAACTGAGAAAATTTTCGATTGGTCTAAAGGAAGAATGTACGATGATTATATAGAATATAATGGTTTAAAGATTATTACTGAACAGCATGGAATACAACATTATATAGATCATCCACTTAATAAAAAATCACGCAATCTTAAAGAAGAACAAGAAAATGATAAAATGAAATATAATTTAGCTATGGAAAATGGTATAGATTATTATTTTACAATTGATTGCAGAGAATCCACAAAAGAACATATCAAAAATTCTATCATCAATTCTGAATTATTTAAAATCTTAAATATAAATCCAGAAAATATTAATTTTGATAAATGTGATAAATTTGCTTCATCAAATATGGCTAAACAAGTATGTGATTATCGTAATGAACATCCTGATATGACGATGAAAGAAATTGCGCCATTATTTCATGTATGCCACGATACTATAAGAAATTGGGTTAAAAAGGGTGCAAAACTTGGTTGGTGTACATATGAGAAATTTGATGATTTAAAATTACGGTATCAACGTGAAGATATGCCTGTTAATAATCGTCCTATTCACTGTATCACTACAGATACATACCATCGTAGCGCAACAAAATTTGTAGAATATTATCAATCTCTTACAGGAAAGAAACTCTGTGCAAGAAATATTCGTTCAGTATGTACAGGTAAACGTAATCATGTCAATAATATGAATTTTGAATACATTACTCAAGAACAATTCAATCAATTAAAAGAAAAATATCCAGATAAAGTATACGGAGAACTATTTGTATCTCACGCATCATAAAGGAGAATATAACCACAATGACAAAAGAATGTAAAGTATTACTACGCAATCAGTGTGTTATGGTTGTTGATTTTGATGGAAAAGAAATTCAAATGCCGTCTGACCACACAGATAAAGATACTGTATTCGTAAAGTATGAAAATGATAGATATTCTATCACTTGTAATTTAGAAGAAGAAAAGAAACCTGTAAAGGTTAAACCTGTTTCAAGAGTAAAGAAGCAAAAGAAAGTAACGGAGGTTGAGTTAGCTGATGATGTTGCAACAGATGAACCAAAGGATAAATCTGAATAAATTAATCGTAGTTAGTATAAGTAATTAGTAGGGATGCTAGCTATGAATTAATGGCTTGTATCCCTATTTTTTACGATTTTCAGGAGAAAACGTGATATGAAAAAACAATTATTTGATAGCTTCGAGGAAGTAATTGAAGCTTTTGGAGAAGATAATCTTGTAGTTATCACTTTTATGCCACAGATTATTTTTTATCTCAGCAATTTTAACATTCAACCTGTATGGACAACTCCATCAGAGGTTAATGATAATAAACTAGCCTTTTATTTTATTAAAGCCGAAACTAAAAAGCCATATGAAGCATGGCAAAAACGTAGATTAGAGAAAGAACATAAATAATGGCAAGAAGTGTAGGTAAACAATTTGAAGATAATTTTAAGAACAGTGTACCAGGTTATGTACTCTCCCATCGTCCACCTGATTCAGCACAAGCTTTTGATGTGGGATCAACAAATAAGTTAAGATTCAGTCGTCACAGCCCATGTGATTTGATGGTATTCGATGGAACACGAAATCTTTTTCTTACACTTGAATTAAAAACATTTCAAGGTTCATGTAGTTTTGAACGTGATAAAAGTGAAAAAGGAATTGTGCATTATTATCAGATTAAGAGTTTAAAAGATTTTGCACAGTATAAACGTGTTGTGAGTGGATTAGTATTAGACTTTCGTTCAAGTGAGAATACATATTTCTTAAATATTAATCAATGGGATGACTTTATCTCACATATAGAAAAGAAAAGTTTTAACGAAAAGGATTTGCTTGAATATGCAAGTCCTATTTTAATTCATAAAGAGAAATTAAAAGTAAATTATAGATATGATTTAGAATCATTTTTAAATGATGTAAATTATTAAAATCGTAGTTAGGACTAATTGTTAAGTAGTCTATTTTATAGACAAGAGTGTAAATAAGTGGACAAATGTATTTTGCATTCCTTGTTCACACTTACTTAACAATAGGTTTCAAGCCTTAGTGACTGCTACTATCGAAAGATATGTTGCAGATATGAACTACGTTAGAGAAAAGGTTAAAAACACACCTTCAGATGTGCTCGTCAGTCGGAAGCTCTGTGAGTGCCAATCAAGAAACTATGCTAATGTCCTGCATAGATAACAGAGAAACACATATACCCTCTCCAACATTGGCAAGACGAAAATTACTCCGAAAGGAAGGTATCCAGAGATGGAAAATAAAATTGAATATTGTTTTGTTATTGATAAAAATAATAAACCATTAGCTCCGACAAAAATTAATAAAGGTTGGTATTTGATTAGAAAAGGTAGAGCTAAATTAAAAAGTAAATATCCTATGGTGATACAATTAGAAAAAGAAGTTAAATCTGATGAAGACGATGAAAGTCATATGGTTTGTGGCATAGATGACGGTTCTACACATGTTGGTTTAGCTATTGTTCAGAAATGTCTTACTAAAAATAAAGTAGTGTTTAAAGGAACGATTGAGCAACGCCAGGATGTAAAGCATCTTATGGATGTAAGGCGTGGATATAGACGTTACCATCGTTACCACAAAAGATACAGACAAGCAAGATTTAATAATCGTTCATCTTCTAAAAGAACTTGTAGATTAGCACCAAGCATCAAACAAAAGAAAGACGCTATTTTAAGAGTATTATATCAATTAAATAGCTGGATAGATATTCAAGAATATTACCTTGAAGATGTTTGTATAGATATTCGTGCAATGACAGATGATTATAAACCTTATAGATGGCAATATCAGAAATCTAATCGCTTAGATGAAAATTTAAGAAAAGCAACTATCCTGAGAGATGGATGTAGATGTCAAGAATGTGGGAAATCTAACTGTATATTAGAAGTACATCATATTAGAGCAAGAAGATATGGTGGAGCTAATACCATTGGAAATTTAATTACTTTATGTAAAAAGTGCCATGATAAAACAGAAAGTAGAGAAAAGGATTTTGAAGAAAGATATTTCAATATGATTAAATCTAAGCCAAAAAGATTTGATTATGCAATGCATGTAATGCAGGGAAAAACTTATTTGAGAGAAAAGATTTCTGAATTAGGAATATTACATCTTACAAATGGTGGAGAAACTGCTAATAAACGTATTGAGTGGAACATAGTAAAATCTCATAGTAATGATGCCATATGTATTGCAGATGGCATCCCAGATACTTGTGATATTAAAGAGTGGATTATTAAACCAATGAGAAGGAAATCAAAGGCAAAAACTGATAATGTGCTAGGAATTAAGCATAGAGATTTAGTTTCTTATACATATAAAAGTGGAGAAACTCATACAGGATATGTTACTGCTTTATATCCAGAACAATTGGCTTTAAATTTTCAATCAAAAACTAAACATTGCAAGAAAGTAAATGCACGAAAATGCAGATTACTTTGGAAATTCAATAAAATTTACTGGTTAGAACAATGTGTATAATATTGCACATTTATCTATAAATAAACACATTTTATAAAGGAGAAGAAAATATGAAGAAAAGCTTACTTAAAGTAAAAAATACAATCACATTTGAAGACAAACTCAATGCAATTGATCTTATTCTGAATGCTTTTTGGGATGATGAAACAGGTGAATATACACCTTGGATGGAAGAACCTGCACGAGTTATCGCAGTTGGAAAATATTTTATTGAAGGATATACACTAGAGGATGGTGAAAATATTTTTAAATTATATCTTTCAGATGATGATTTAAAGAGTCTTATTGATACATTTATTAATCCAGATTATGATTCAAGATGCGAATCTGTAAAAGAATACATTAAGGTCATGGATTTTGTAGACAAGATGGTTCATGACAAACTTGAATGGACTAAGCAGAATATCATTCATGCAAATCCAGATATGGATAGAATTGTAGAAGGTGTTAATGTATTTATTGATGCATTTAAGAATTTTGCTAATCTTGATCTTACTGCTCTTACACCAGAAATGGTTAAGGATGGAGTATCTTTTATGGAAAAACTGAAAGAATCTGGTTTTGATGTTTCGCCTGAGAATCTTACTAAGATTGTAAAAGATGCTGCGGCATTTAATATTGACAAAGCTAGCCAGGATATTATTGATGCTAAAAATGATCAGATTAAAAAATTACAGGAAGAAAATAAGGAACTAAAGAAAGAGAAATTCAATGTAGTAAACGAAGATAATGTTTCTGGTGAAAAGACAAATAACAGAAAAAAGAAATAAACTTATACAAGAACCAACACCCTTATAAAATAACAAATGCTATTTGCGTACAACGTGATCGTATATTGTAAATGCAATGCCAATGATGTCACAAATGGCAGTCACTAACATGCACACGCTACCACAGTCGAGTGGGATATACATATATGTACCTCCTTGTATTTTATATCTATGTGAAAGGCTAATGCCTGAGTTGTGAAATGTAGGCATAATCATATATTTGTTATCTCTCGATGATATGAGCTTAATAGTTTACATCGTAAACCTAATGGTATTCCCTGTGGCATATAAGGATGTTGGCTCATGTCATATTTTACCAGATTATGTCGTGTAGTTCAATCAGAACATTTGTTTAAGAAGAGTAGTACTCTTCTATCTCATACGGAGGAAATTATTATGGGGATAATTATGGATGCAATTGATGCACAAATTATTAGACCAAGAGTCGAAGCTTCTGAACAAGAAGGTTTTGAAATGACTCAAACAGATATTCAGAATTTCTATTCTAGTGGATCGCCTGTGCAGTATATCAGAACTGGAACATATGAAAGTTCACCCCGTTCATCTGGTGTATCTGGTGGTAATGGAAATTATCATTATGATATTCATTTGAATGTAGCGGAATACCCTTACGGCAAACATTCAGGCTTGCAGATCATGAGTGATATACAAAATAATGGTAGTGGGGTATTGGGTACTCCTGGTACATGGGATGATGCTGTACAGGATATTATAGAAGCCGTAAAAGCTAATTTTAGCTGAGAGGCATAGCTATCAAAAATCTATAAGAAAGAAATAAAATAATGTAACAATTAAACAACATGAATCCTAAATTTCATCGTGCGATATAATGCAAAAAGAAAAGAAGTCACTATGAAAAACATAGTAACTTCCCTCTCCCTCTCTTTACGACCTATATACACTTGTTTCCTCTTCTCATCTCCTGATAGACTTTGGATTATTCTTTGTAGAATTTGCAAGAAAATTTTATTCCGTTTTGTAAACTAAAACTGAATTGCAATTCTCTTGCTTTCTTGGAAAGAATACGATGGATGGCAAAGTATCCTAACCCAAGTAACCCAAAGTCAAAACCATGTGACAGTATTAGGTCAACCATGTTTCACCTCCCTTCTGTTATTATCAACTTCGGGGAAATGATTCGTGGAGAACCCACGTAGATTGGATATTTCCATAAAGAGGTACTCACTTTCTCTGTCTTAGCAGAAAGCTTGGTTAATAAGTTACACTTCAAAGATGACTTTGATTCTTTATGATTATATCGCAAATGAACAATCAACACAACAATAAAATCGCTACTGATAGATATATAAAAGAAAAGAAGCTACTATGCGATATGGTAACTTCTCTTTCTACGTCATGAAAATTTCATATGATCTCTCTTCTCCTATTTTTCAGCACTTAATCTTTGTAGAACGAGCAATTAATATCTATATCCACAAGTCCGATATGAAAATGAAAATTTTTTACTCTCTTTGCGAAAATATGGTTGATACTAAAACATACAACACAAAGACCTGCAAATTTCAGTGCATAATCAAGTATAAGATCAATCACGATTTACCTCCTTTCTGTTAGACTACAACATTCAGGAAAATAAATTGTGAAGAACTCACAGAACTTATAAAGATTTTCATGAGATGTTATACCTTTCTTAATAAGCAAAGGTGTTTACAAGTTACACTTCTCAGCACGTAGCTTCGATTCTTTTTAATTATATCGCAGAAATTTAGACAATTCAATAAATAATATCGTAGTTCACTCTCCTTTCTTTCGGAGAGTTTTATTTTTTTGTAAGAAAGGAGAATAAATTACTATGGGAGCGCAATTTCAAGTTGACGTAAATGTTGTTACTCATGGTGCAGAAAAAGTTAATGAGCTTGAACAAAAGTTAAGCAAAATGCAAAATAAATCTGTTGATATTAAATTCAATGTTCAAGGTCAAAATCAAATTAACAATATTATACAACAACTCCAAAATGTTCAGAGACAAGGAATAAACCTTAATCTCAATAATAACAATATGGCACGTTCTGCACAGAATGCAGCACGACAGTATACACAAAATTTTCAACGCCAGATAAATTCTTCAAAATTAAGATATAATATTGACACAGGAAAATATGCAGCCGCATCATCCAGAATGAGCAAACAATTAGGGGCATATGGAACTCAAGATACTGCAAATATTCAAAAGGCTACAGCGGCTCTAGCCTCATATAATCAGGCTTTAGATAAACTTCAAAATCATTACAATGGATCAAATGTTTTAGGTAAACAACAGTTACAACAAACTTTTCAAGATATGACTAAAGCAGGAGATACTTTTAAGAATACTTTGTCTCAAATTAGAGACGAATCGTCAAAAGCATTATCTCCATCTATCGCTAGTGCATCGGGAAATAAAGTTGTTTCATATATGAATGCAAATTCTAAAGCAGTTAAGAAATATGGAGCGGAACTGAAAGAACTAGAACAGCAATATCGTTCAATGACAACTGTTGAAGAAAAAGCTAGTTATGATAAGGCATTTACAAATTTAAAATCAAGAATCCAAGCGGAAGGATTAAGTGGTAATTCTACTTGGAGTGAAACGAAACGTGCGCTTGGACAAATTGCTCAGTTTACTGGAATTTATGCTGGCTTGCAACGTGTTATGGTTCAACTTCCAACAGAAGCAATTTCTGCTGTTAAAGATGTAAATGCAGCACAGATTGAATTAACAAAAGTTAGTAATGCTTCTGGTACACAATTATCGCAATACTGGGATGAAGCAGCTCAAAGCGCAACAAAATATGGATCGACAATTAGTGATGTTATTAGTAGTACCGCTGATTGGTCAAGACTAGGTTATAAATTAGATGATGCCAAAAAATTATCAGACGCTACATCTCTATTACAAAAAGTAGGAGATAATATGACACAGGAATCCGCATCTAGTGGATTAATTTCTACATTAAAAGGATTCCAAATGAATGCTGATGAAGTAACCAAAGTAGTTGATGTTGTAAATGAGGTTGCGAATACTGAACCGATTGATACGGCAGGTATTTTTGATGGTTTAACTCGATCAGCTTCATCAATGAAAGCTGCAAACAACACATTTGAAGAAACTGTAGCCTTAATTACGGCAGCAAATAGTGTCGTACAAGATCCGGATTCTGTCGGCACTGCATTCAAGACAATTTCCATGCGTATCAGAGGTGCGTCAACAGACATGGAAAAAGCAGGTCTTGACACCGAAGGCATGGCAGAATCAACCGCAAAACTAAGACAAGAAGTTATGGCTCTTAGTGGCGTGGATATTATGAAAAATGAAAATGAGTTTAAATCTACATATGATATTCTCGATGAATTATCTACTAAGTGGCAAGATTTAACAGATATTCAGCAGGCAAGTTTAACAGAACTTATAGCGGGCAAACGCCAGGGTAATATTGTTTCCTCCCTCATGACCAATTTTGACGTTGCTCGAAAATCTCTTCAAACTGCATTAAATGATGCAGATGGATCAGGTGAAAGAGAACTTGAATCTTGGAATAAAGGTATTGAAGCTTCTCTCTCTCATTTGAAGGCTCAATTTCAAGATTTTTCTACCAGTGCAATTAGCTCCGATATGTTTAAAGGTATTGTAGATACTGGTACAAAAGCTTTAGGTATAATGACAAAACTTGCAAAATCAGATAGCAAGCTTGTTAATTTGCCTAATGTTATGGCACTTGGATTAGGTATTTTCCAAGGTAAAAACAACAGCGGTAAGAGTACATGGGATTCGCCCCATGCATTTTTCAAAATGACTTATGCCGCTTGAGAGTTTAGCAGTAATGTGTACGAGCTTATTTATAAGCAAGGACTCTCTGGTGACTTTCTAAAATGGAGTGAGCGGTAATGCGCTACTCTTCTGTATTGAATTTCAGAACGGGAAACTTTCATAGTTCAAAAGGCTATGTCACATGAGTTTGGTACTAAACTTATATTTCATAGGTATAAGTGGCAAATCCGAAAGGATGCGGTATAGTAACAATCCAAACTACGAAGTAATCCGCAGGTAGGGCTTCATTATAATGGATGCCGACCTCAACGAGCGTAACGAAAGTATGGTTCTATATAGAATCATAAAAATGCACTCTAGCGATAGGGAAGATGGATGCCCGATAAATTCAGGGATAGTTTCTATATACTACTCTTCCATCAGCAGTTGGGAATTATTTATATATGGTTGTATCGACATATATAAATATTGCAAATATAGAATTAACGATACAATTTAATTAAAATCAATACTTATATGTAATATACGTCATTCCAATTAAACAAAGTAACGCAATAATCATACATATATAAATTAAAATTTTGCATATTTTCTCATACATACTTATATCACTCTCCTATTAATATTATAGGAAATATTATATCATATGAATGGTGAAAACATTTTTAAATTTCATAATCAGCTAGATTATTAGCATAATCGTAGATTTAGAATATACGTTCTGAATTGTAGATTGTCGTACTCTGTCGTATAATAGTGTTATGGTAATTTTTACCAAATAATTATACTAAAGAGGGAAATATTTATATGGACGGTTTAAAGCTAAATCAAACAGAAAAAGAAAAAATATTGGAGTCTGTTAAATATAGTAAGAATGTTTGCATCTTAATTGATTACGATAATTTATTTTATACGTTTAAACGTTATGCAATTGATGTAACAGATGATTCATATAATATAGGTAAATTTTTCAATTTATTATATGGTATGGATAAAATTAGATCATTTAGAGCTTATGCTGATTTTGAACAGGTCGCAGTAAGTTTGAGAAACTTACAAGAACAACGCATACAAATTAGAAATGTTTATGGTAATAACAGAAATGATCAGTTTAGAAAGAATGCATCCGATATTGAATTGAGTATGGATGCTATTGAAATGACACATAGAGAGCCTAATATAGATACATATGTTATTGTTACATCAGATAGTGATATGATTCCAGTTATGAGCAGATTAAAATATAAAGGAAAAACTGTTCATTTATTTTATGCTAGTGAAAATTCTTCTCAAGTAACGCATTTTGAATCATATTGTGATATTTCTTGTGATTTAATAAAATTATTTAATGTTAATACTGCTGTAGGTTCCCCGAATTATTGGTATCAAACAGTAATAGACATTGTAAATAATTGGCATAATGATGAAAAAAATAAAAAATATACATTAGGATTTAACTGGTTAAAAAAGCAAATTGTTTCTACATGTCATGTTAGTGAATTTTATGCAGTTGAAATTATTAATGATATGTTTCAAAATAAATTGCTTCAAAAACTTCCAGTACCAAATTCAAATGATTGTAATATAATAGTTGTAGACGAAAATTCAAAAAACTATTGACATTATTTGTTAGTTGTGGTATAGTAATTTCAAGATAAATTTTTAACGATGTTATCTATTTTGATTTTATTTTTTATGATTTGTTTTTTATTGATTTAGTCTAAAATGATGTAAGAAGAGGGACTGTCTACATGATAGTCTCTTTTTCGTTATAATTTGAAAATCAGCAGAGTCAAGAAGTCACCGATACTGACCAACCTTGAAACCTTGGCTCTTTATAATTTCTTAATTATACATAATATAGAAGTCGATAATTGTAACTTCTAATATCATATTCGCCACGTTGGTTTAGTCGTTTGTACTGTGTATTACATATGTGCATTGCGCTCTATGATATGTAAAATAAGTTTGATAGAGTACGCTGGCTCTATATCGTTATTTATAGTTATCGGGGATGAATACTCTGGTGCGCAACAGGTATTTATCTTATAATTGGTAAGAATGTCTCTTTGAACAAATAGCCAAACGAATGTTATAGCTTGTTCTTGTTGATTGAATAGAGACGAAGTTTCGAGGTCAATCATTGGGGCATTCTTACTTTGTACAAAAAATACGGCAGATAACTTGAGTATCTGTTACCTTACACATATTTTGCTCAGTCATGGGAGTGAATATGTTTGGTTACATGGGGTTTAGCGTATGTCCACAACATGACTAGATAATTTGATTATTGAACGAAAACACTATTTAAAAATATATTGTTCACCTTTTATTTCATATAAATTGCTCGTGAACAAATGTCAAAATTCGTTTGGAAGAACAAGTATCTTCCACCGCTAAGTTATATCTAAAAGACTACCAACAACAGTAGTCTGAGATAGCATAATCTCAAATATGATTTTTATACAAAAGAACTCTTGAATGAGCAAATAAAATAAGAACCTTTGAATAGGTAAATTTAAAGAGACTATCATAGCGGTAGTCTCTTTTGTATTATTGGTATTACCAAAACTTAACTTGGCATTTTAATCTGGATTCTTGTAAAACCTTAAACATATCCATAGTGGTATCAAAATCAATATCCTCAGGATATAATATAGTTTTAATATGATTATGTATAAAATCAAATTCTGGAAGCATATTCAATATTTCTGTACTGTAATCAAAATTATATTTTCGTAAAGCTCTTGCATAACCAATAGCGTAAAATAAACATGTAAATGTTTTAGGATAAAAGTTTGTCTTAAATTGCTCTATATTTACTGAAAGCAAATTTTCAACTGTTGTTTGTATATTTCCAAGATATACTAACGATTGTGAATTTATTGGTTTTTCACATTGTTTTAGTATAATATCAAGTTCCATTTCGGATGCATGAATTTCAGAATATGAATTTAGAACTTTTTTAAATTCATTAAACGGTAAATCATTGAAAATTATAGAATCAGCAATATGAGTCATTTCATGAAATGTCATAGCTTTTAATGCTACACTGGTACAATCTAAATATTTTGTATTATAGTAGATTCGATAATCTTTTCTATAACTTTGTTTCAATTTAATTTGTGCAGCACCATCTATTCGATGTGCGCCTTTAATCGTAGGTATAACATCAAGGTTATATAATTGTATATATTCCTTACAAAATGTTTTTATTTCTTTTTTTCTTTTCATAAATTTATCTCCGAGGTGGTTACATGTTAAAAAAGTTTTATAAATTGTATCATTATATTGCCACAATTTTTTATCCAGATGTTATAGAAGAAATTTCAACTAATATTGCATTTTGTTTTTGTGACAAACGTTTGAATAGTCAAAATAAAATAAGCAAATTATTTTGGTCAATAGTTGGAAATATTTGTAATTTTTCTATTTACATCATATGTTATGTCATCGAAAGCTTACTCTACTGGATTGGAAAAACATTTTATCCAGAAACAGGTGAATATGAAGATTATGATTATAGCGATCCATCAAATTTTGCTTAATTCATAAATTTATCCTCCGCATAGAAAGCAAGTGATTTACATGTTATTGTTACCAGATATTTTACGCAAACCTGCTCTTTTAACAATCTTCGATAACATCCTTGAAGAAGAATATCAAAAAGAGCTACGGACATTATTTGATAAGATAAAGTCATATAAATATGATTTAAGTTATCCTAGAAATTTATATGAATAATGTTATTTTCTAGGTTCCTATCTATAATCAATATGAATTTCAGAATATAACCATCAATGATCGAATAATTATTGCTAAGATGCAACACATTGAAATAATATTAATAATATAGCCGATTATCTTCCTAACTTTTTTTGCATCATATGTAATAATAAATTTAGATGATAAAAATATTACTGTTATAAGTTCTGCTATTGTAATCAAAATCAGAAATGCGCACGATAATAATATTTCACGTCCACCATCATAAAGTAATATACAACTCACTATTGGACAAATAATGGCTAATATTCCTATTATAATAGGGTAAATAAAATCTAATGATCCGTCAGCTAATAATTTCAACAAGAATAAGATAATTAAAAATATTACAACTCCCATATAATCATCTCTCATTTTAGTTATAGTAATTTCATTTATGCATTATAGCACAATATACATCCCAAGTATATAAAAATCGTAGGTAGCTCAATCAATTGCTAATATGCAAAATAAAATTGCAACAAATAATACGCTTAAAACAGTATCGGGGTTGATGACTTCTCAATACAGAGCAGGAAATGCTCCTAATGTCGATGCTGTTCTGAGAGATGCAAACGCATCAAATGATTTTAAAAGAACATATGGTGCTTATATTGGTAATTATATTCACGAATTAGACCAAAAGAATAATGTTGATAAGGCAGCACTTTCCAGTACTGAAAATTTAACGGCGGCAATTCAACGCCAAGGTGGAACAGTTCCTGTTGTTACAAGCAAATGGGATGCGTTTAAAACGGGATTAAAAGATGCTGGTTCAGTATTTAAGGCATCAGCAATTAACATTGGGGCTAATCTTGCTGTTTCTGCTACAATTCAAGGTATTGCCACAGCATTTGATTATGTATCTAATAAACAAGAACATGCAATTGAATCTGGCGATGAAGTAATTCAAAATTATAAAGATATAAATGAGCAGATGGCACAATCTTCTTCCTGGATTGAAACAAATGGCGAAAAATATACTACTCTTTCAAAAGGCGTGAGTTCTTTAGGAACAAATCTTGGATTAACAAACGAAGAATATGCTGAATATCAAGAATTGGCATCTCAGATTGCAACACAATTTCCAGAATTGGTATCAGGATATGATTCACTAGGAAAACCGATTATTAAAGCCGCAACAGATGTTGATACATTAAAAGCTACTCTTAAAACACAAAAAGTCAATCAATATACTGAAAGTGTTAAAAATGCTAAAGATGTAATCGACAAATTAAATGCGGAAGTTAACCAAGATAAAAATTGGTTTTGGGAGGAAGCAGGTACAGACCAACAGCTACAATCATTGGAAAAATTCCAATCTGCATATGAAAACGCTTTTAAAAGCAAAAGTGGTAACAAATTTTTAGATTTAAACCAATGGTTAGATGATGGTAATTTCGTAGACGCACTTGATAATGCAGGAGTTAGTGTAAAAGACTTCGGTAAATTAATAAATGAATTAAACGACTCACAAGGGAAACTTAAAGCTAATAGCGACACCAATGATTTCCTTAATACTATTATTGGATCACAAGAATCTTTAAGAAATCAACGTGAAAACTCTGCTGATGAATTAAAAAGTTATATCCCTGCATTCTTTCAAGAACAACGAGCTTATCAAAATTTATTAGATGATGTTCCAAGTATAGACAGTGAACTTACATCATTAATAAATTCTTTTTCATATGAAGATTTAGAAAAAAATGGGTTTACTGGTGATAAAGCAATTAGTAAATTAAAATCTTGGAGTCAATCCGCTGTCAAAGAACTGCAAAATAAAGACATTCAAGATGCATTAAATGATGTATTTACAATAAATGATGATAGTTCTAAACAATCATTTGATTCGTGGCAGAAAGAAGCAGATGCTGCTCTTAATAAAGCTAGTGAAAAAAGTAAAAGTTTTTCACGGGAACAAATGCGAGAAGCTTCTGGAATCAAAGACCAATGGGAAGAACTAAGAGGTATTCAAACAAAAGTTGCCGAAAGATGGGATGATACAACAGGTATTAAATCAAGAGATTTAAGTATTGAGGATTTAGAAACTCTTGGTACTATGCTGTCTGATACACAATACGATGGACAATCATTTGAAGAAATGGTTGATCAGATTCAGAATGTCCAAGACACATCTCGTCTCACTCTTGAAAATATGCAAAAAGTAGTAACCGATACCACTGCAAGTTTATCAACGTTACAATCTGCAACAAGTGAAGCTTCATCTGCTACGGGATTAACTGCTGATACAATTACCTCTATAGGCGGTATGTTCTCTGATATTGATAATTTTGATAGTGCCGCATTGTTTAAAAATACAGCAAATGGTGTAAAATTAAACACTAAAGCATTATCAAGTCTTTTAGCAGTTCAACATGATATTAAAGCAAATGATTTTACACGTTCTATAGAAGAACAGACTAAAGCTATTGCAGAGCAAAACGATGTCGTGCAAGCTCAAACTAAAGGCACAGATGCATATAAGACAGAGCAAGACAAATTAAAGTCTATGTTTGCGGATTTGTCTGCATTACAACAAGCACAGTCACAGTATCACGCTCTTTATAAACAACAACAAGAACTCTTCTCTGATTATGGTCAGTGGCAACAAGCACAATCTACCGCTAATGCAGGTGATAAGTACGACAATATGGTTTCTGGTCTTAAAACGGCTAAAGAAGCGTGGGACAAAGGACTTATTGGAACAGATGATTTTAAATCATTTGCAAAACTTATCTCTCCATCTGGTGCAACAGATGATGTAAACTTTGCCGAAAACTATTCTAAAGCAGCACGTTATCTTACAGAGGATGAATCTGGCGTAAAGGCATTCTTAAATGACTTATCTTCTAAAGGTCTTGCAGATTTCAATGAAGAATCTCAACAATGGTCATATAACGTAAAAGATATGGCAGAAGCTGCTAAACAAATGGGTATGGGTAAAGACTTCATGTCCAATATGTTTGGTAGACTTGAAGACTATGGATTCCATAATAATGTCATTTCTGATGCAGAAGATGGTGTTCTAAAATTATCAGATGCTTACTCCAATCTTGCAGAGTCAGAAGCTAGACTTGAAGATTTAAAGAAAAACGATCCTACTAATACTACCGCTATTGAGCAAGCAGAGAAGGAAGTTTCTGGATATAAACAAGATATTGATGAACTTGGTACGAATCTAAAAGAAGTAGCTTCTCATACAGCAGAGAATTATAATCGTGAACTTGAAACTGCTAAGAATCAGATGAAAACACTTGCTGATGAACGTGAACGTATTTTAAAGAGTAATGAATACGGTGACAATACTCAATCGGTTGCTGATTATATGCAGTCACAGATTGACCAATTAGGTCAGAGTTATGGACTTGATTCTTCTACCCTTCAACAGCAAGCTGAGCAAGCTGCAAAAGCATACTCTGACGCATTACAAAATGCAACTATTGAAAATCCTGTTACACCTGATTTTGGCGAAGATACTGCTTCTGCTGATGCTTACGCAAGCGCAGTAGACAAAGTGCAACAGGCAAATAAAGATAATAACCAGACATTATCAGATTCTATTAAAACTTTACAGGAATATAATTCAGAACAAATCAAAGGCATTGATTTATTTGATGGTGCTTATGACAGTGATGAATTAAGACCTGCGGAACAAGCGTTAGATAACATCTGTCAATCTCTTGGTCTTACGAGTGAAGAAGCAGGATTGCTTGGACAAGTTCTTGAGTCTATGGGAATTATCAAACCAGAAGTAGATGATTCTGAGGTTAAACAAGCTAAGACAGATGCAGAAGAAACAAAACAAACCTATGATAATTTAGGTGACAGTACAGTTTCTATTAATGCAGATGTTTCTGGCGAAGATAGCGTTGCATCTTTTGTTGACCAATGCTCTTCTATTCAGCAAGGTATGACTACTACTATTACTGCCACTGTCAGTGGAGAAAGTGAAGTAGAATCTCTCGAAAGTGGTCTTGAGCAAATCCCAGATAATACTCCTACTACTGTTGACGTTACGGTTAATAATCAGCAAGACTTAGATAATATTCAAAGTAAAGTTGATAGCCTTAATGCAGGTGGCAAGGATATTACACTTAATGCTCATATTAAACCAGATAGTGATAGTGAAGTAGAAGTTAAAGCAAAAGATACTACTGTAAAGGTTACGCCTGATCCAAAAGAAGTTGAAGTTACTGCTAAACCTGTAAAAGTTGATGTACAACCATCACAGAAAGAAGTTAGTGTAAGTGCAAAAGTAACGAATAAGCCAAACGCAACTTCCCAAGGAGTTATTAATTATAAAAAAGGTAATGTTGAGAAAGCCGATGGTACTACTTCCCAAGGCATTATCAATTATAAAAAAGGTGATGTCGAAAAGGCAGATGGAACTGTCTCAACAGGTATCATTAATTATAATTTAGGTAATGTCGCTACTCCTACTGGTATGGTTGCTACTGGTGTAATTAACTATACATTAGGAAGTGTTGCTAAACCAGGCAAAGCCGCTGGTACATTTGGTCAATCCAGAGCATATGCGCAAGGTAGTCTTACTGATTTATCTGCTTATGCAGGTGGTCATGTTTCATTACCAAGAGATGAAAAAGCTCTTGTAAATGAAGTAGGAACAGAATCTATTGTACGTGACGGACAATGGAGTTTGATTCCTGGTGGTGCGCATCTTGAGAATCTTAAAAAAGGTGACATTATTTTCTCTGCTTCTCAAACAGAGGATTTATTGAAACGTGGTGCAACACCAGGTCATGCTAGAGCATATGCACAGGGAAGTCTTAGTGATATTTCTCTTACTCATGCTTTTGATGGTGGTTCTGGATGGGGTGGATTCGGTGGTGGATTATCCAATAAAACATCGGTTTCATCTGGATCATCTAGTTCATCTGATAGCTCTGCTACTCAGCAACATACGGATGCTGTTCAAAAAGATACATCCGCTACAGAAGATAATACCAAATCTGCAAAAGATTCTACAGAAGCATTTGACTGGGTAAAAACTAAACTTGATAAATTTGCAAAATCTGTAGAACGTATATCCAATCAGATTACGGACTATATATCTTCTGCTTTCAAAACTGTACTTCTCAAGAGACAGGTCAAAGCAGTTGAAAAACAACTCAAGGCGAATGAACAGGGATATACTGCTTATATGGACAAAGCTAATTCTATTGACATTAGTGACGACTATAAGAATAAGGTAATCAATGGTACATTCTCAATTGAGGAAATTGATACGTCTTCTGACTCTGGCAAACAGTTAACAAAAGATATTAAAAGTTTCCAAACTTATTATAACTCAGCGCAAGATTGTAAAGACACAGTACAGGAGTTAAACAACAAACTTCTGGAATTATATGAAACAATCGTAAATATGCCTACAGAAAAGGCAGAGAAAAAGATTGAGCGATTAAAGACTAAACTTGAATCTCTCAATGCTGTCTCTGATACTGTTTCATTGGGTGGATCTGCAATCGCAGCAATGCAAAATCAGATTAAAGTTGACAATCCTGGTTTAGGTAATGCACAGAAGAAGCTTGATAAGGCTGAAACTGCCAGAAATGCAACCAAGAAAACTCGTGCTAAAGCAAGTAAGACTTTAAAATCTGCTACGGCTGATGCAGAGTCTACAGGAAATGCACTTATCAAGACAAGTGAGAAACAGACAAAATCCATAGGCAAGAAACTGAAAAACGCCGCAAAGTCTAATACAAATAAGACTACTTATAATGCAATTGCACAGGCAATTCGTGAAGGTAAAGCAGTTAATACAAAGGGACTGAAAGGCGCAGCACTGAAATATGCGAAATCATATAACAGTTCTTTAAAGCAAGGCAATACTATTGCTTCCAAGGTTAAGGCAGGTAAAACTGTTAAGACTTCTGGAATGTCAAATGTATTGAAGTCTACGGCACAGGCATATAACGCTGATGCAAAAGAGAAAGCTTCTGCACAGAAAGTATATGACACTGCTAAGAAAGCAGACGAAAAAGCTCTTGATGATCTGACTAAGGCTCAGAAAAACAAAGATAAGTTATATTCAGGTTCTACTAAGGAACAACAGATTCTTGCGACAACAAAAGGTAAGAAATCATATGTATACCAGAATATGCTTCTTACACAGGAAACTAAGAATCTCAAGGAACAGAATAAACATCGTCAGAAAGCTTTAAAAGAGACTCGTGATAGCTATATGAAGGCAAAAAATAGATATGATATTGCTGATGCTGATAAAACGAAATCTCAGAATAAACTTCTGAACAATAAAACTGTCATGTCTAAGTTGAATAAAACTCAACAAAAGGCATTAAAGGCAGGTAAAACAGTAAGCACAAAAGGTATCACTGATCCTAAAGTGCTGAAATGGATTCAAGACTATAATGAAAAAGTCAAGAAATCTACGGATTTAAGCAAGAAACTTCGGATTGAACAGGAAGCTTTGGATAAAGCAACAAGCGAAGCAGCACAATCTCAGGCAGAATATGCACAGTCTATCGTAGAAAACGCAAAGAAGAAACTTGAGAATATTGCAAACTATTATGATTCCTTTACTTCTCAATGGGAAAATAGGAACTCTATGTATGAAGCATACATGGATAGGATGCAGACACAGGGCTACAATCTGAGTACGAAATTCTACGAAGCAGAGATTGGACAGCAACAGAAAATTGTTGACAATCTGTCTCAGAAGTATATCGCAATGAAACGTAACTTTGCGAATTTAGTAGCAGATCCAAATAGCGGAATCAAAGAAGGTACGGAAGAATACTATGAGATGCAGAATGAGATTGACCAAGTTGCGATTAGCTTGAAAGAAGCACAAAATAAAGTGGTTGAGTTCCAAGCATCTATTCGTGACCTTAAATGGGAACAGTTTGACCAGTTGCAGGAAGCCATCGGTCGTATTACCAGTGAGTCAGATTTCCTGATTGACCTTATGAGCCATAAGGATATGTATGACAAAGATGGCAATATGACAGAACAAGGTCTTGCTACTATGGGATTGCATGGTGTCAACTATAATACTTATATGGCGCAAGCAGATAAATATAAGGAAGAAATGTTGAAAATCAGCGAGGAACTTGCGAATGATCCTAACAATCAGAAACTCATTGATCGTAAAAATGAATTGATTGACGCACAGCAACAAGCCATCTTATCTGCCGAGGATGAAAAAGATTCTATCAAGGATTTGATTCAGGACGGTATTGATAAACAGTTGGATGCTCTGGATGACTTGATTGACAAATATCTTGATTGCCTTGACAGTGAAAAATCTTTATATGAGTACAGAAAAAAGATTGGTGAACAATCTGAAAAGATTGCTTCTCTACAGAAACAGTTATCTTCTCTGCAAGGTGATAATTCAGAAGAGAATAAAGCAAAGTTGCAGAAACTCAAAGAGGATTTAAAATCTGCACAGGATGATATGGAAGAAACTCAATATGACAAATATATTTCTGACCAGAAGAAACTTCTTGATGAACTCAAGCAGGACTACAAGAAAGCTCTTGATGACAGAATGGATAATGTTGATGTACTGATTTCTGATGCTATAGCAAGTATCAATAGTAATTCATCTAATATTTCTCAGACATTACAGACAGAATCTAAGAATGTTGGATATACATTATCTGGTGAGATGCAGACTATCTGGACAAGTCAGAGTAGTATTATCTCTCAGTATGGAGATGATTTCTCTAGTAAATTAACAGGTGTTAATTCTGCTATTGAAAATGTCTATAATCGACAGAAAGACATGATTGATGCTATTAATGCTATGGCTGAAAAATGGATTACTAAAGCAGACCAGATGTTGCAGCAACCTACTAAAACAGAAGGAGTTCTTGAAGAAGTAGAACAAAAACCAGATAAAGATAACGTTGCAGAAGGAAATCCAACACCAGATCCACCAAAAGTTAGTGATGATGAATCCATTAGAGATGCGGTGTTGGTTGATCCTGATGAACCAAAGAAAAAGCCAAATAAAGACAAGACAGGTAACAACAAAGCCGAAGTAGGCGATAAAGTTACTTTCTCTTCTGGCAGATATTACGAAGCATCTGATGGTTCTGGTGCGTCTGGTAATATGTATCTTGGCAAGAAAGTTAAGATTACACGAATCAATAAGGGTTCTAAATATCCATATGCTATTGATGCTACGGATGGTACTGAACTTGGTTGGGTAAAACTCAATCAGTTGAAAGGCTATGCTTCTGGTATCATGAGGGTTCCGAATGACCAGTTAGCTTGGACACAGGAACAAGGTGAAGAAGCTATTGTCAGAAATGATGGTAGTATTCTAACTCCATTAAGTAGAGATGTGTCTGTACTAAATGCAGATATGACTAAGAACTTATGGGACTTCATGGGTAATCCTGGTTCATTCTTGAGTGATTATAGTGATGGTGAGAAGTTTGGTGTGAAGAATATTGATAATTCTAGTAGTGTTGATGTTGGTGGTGTTACAATTCAGTGTAATATGCCTAACGTACAAAATGCAAATGATTTATTACATGAACTCACAACAAACAAGGACATTGAGAAAGCTATTAAAGCAATGACGATTGATCGAATCAGAGGTGGAAGTTCATTAGCCAAATATAAGTATAGAGTTTAATTTTAGGGAACTACTCTTTCATCGGAGTAGTTCTCATTAAAAATTGACATAAAATATATAATATAAGAAATTGACCAGAAACTCTTTACAACGATTTAAATTTGTTGTAAGATAACGAATATAAGAAAAAGACAGATTTCGTTAGACGGTTTGAGCCAAACTTTGGAAGGTTAAAGGCTAAATAAATTTAATTATTCAACGCATTAACGATCGCTATTTGGATTATGGCGGTCGTTTTTGCATCTATAATATCTTAGAAAATCCAGTACACAACCAGCAATAACACCGCTTATGATTTGGATTCCTATTTTATACATAGTATCAAGAATCACACTATATCCTCCTTTGTAAGTTATTTCCAACATGAAGTCATGAGGATATCTATATAAACAGAACATCACTGTTCTGACGTGACTCAGACCGCTAACAACCATCCCAACTAGCCTTTAGAATTAGAACGTGGAATCTGTCTTACAGTATATTATATAAAATGAATATATTTGTGTCAATTATAATTCGACAAATTTTACAATTAAGAGACTATCTATGATTGGTAGTCTCTTTTTATATGGAAAGAGGTAATTAAATGTCAGATAAAACTGTACAAGATTTACTTGATAAAAGTATAAAACAAGATGTTGCAAAACAACAACAAAATAAGATTCAAAAATTGCAGGAAAAAGTAAAAGATATAGAGCAGAATGAATCTGCTCAAATATCTGATATGGATAAAAAATATCTTAAAGATTTGAAACATCAGTGGAATGAACTTTTTATTGAAACTGTAAAAGTTAAAACACAGTATGAACTACTTATTCAAGATGTAAAACTGATGAAAGAAATTACACTTGCGATTAATAAAGGTGATACATGGAAATATAAACTTGCCAGATGGCTTGTTAGATAAATAGAAAATAAATGGTAAAGGTGGTGAAGTATGAAAGTATTAGATTTTGAATATGATGGAACTTTAGCTTCAAGCAAAGGAATTGTAGTTTGTTCATTTGATTCAAGCGATGATGAAACAGTAGATTATGGTTCTAAGATAAATTTTGACGTAACATCTATGAGAAATGGAAAAGAATTTGTCTTGGTTAATTCTGGATATGATGAAGCAGGTGAATTTACTTTTCAAATTTGTAAAGATCCTTATATGCAATTAAATCGGGGAAACAAATATTTCACCACTGATGAACAACGTTTTGTGTATAGATGGCTTAATAGAAACGATGGGTTTCACATTTTAAAAATAATCACATCTGAAAATCAAACTATGCTATTTAAAGGAAGTTTTAATATTAAAGCAATTGAATTTTGTGGACAAGTAATTGGCTTTGAATTGACATTTACAATGGGTAAACCATTTGCGACACAGGATTGTAAAACAATCACACATACATTTAATGCAAATGAACAATTCCCTATCATAGATGAATCAGATGATATAGGATATATTTATCCTGATATACAAATTAAATGTCTTTCAAGTGGTGATTTAAAAATTACAAATTCTATCGAAAACCGTACAACAATAATTAAGAATTGTTCTACAAATGAGGTTATTTCTGTTGATGAGAATTTAAACATATCTACTTCTCTCTCATCTCATAAATTATATAATGATTTTAATTTTGTATTCTTTAGAATTGCAAACTCTTATGAGAATAATCAAAATATCATTTCTGTAAATATCCCATGTGAAATTACAATTAAATACTATCCTGTTGCGAAAGGAGTTGGACTTTAAGAATGAACGTACATAAATTAAGAATGGACACCTCTGGCAACGTAGAGGATATTAGTTTTGTTCTCGCTAAGAAAAATGGAGATAAACTTGGCAATATTGTAAACGTAGATAATATTGTTGCAAAACATTCCATGAAAGAAGCGTCAGATATTACATTTGCTGCACATAAGAAAATGAATGACAACATCATTAAATGTTGGAATGATATCAAAGATTTTAAATTAGTTTGGATTCCTGAGTGGGATATGTGGTATGAAATTACCGTAGAAGTAAATGAAGAAGATGAAAATATTAAGAATATTTCTGGTAAGACTTTAGGTGAAGCCGAATTATCTCAAATTATGTTATATGGAATCGAGATTAATACTGAAACAGATATCGCTAGAGAAGACTACAAAATTCCTACAACATTTTATAATCCAGATCATCCAGAAGCTTCATTAATGGATAGATTGCTTACCGATAAAGCACCACATTATAAAGTCAAGCATATTGATAAAAGTTTGATGAACTTACAAAGAACTTTTACTTTTGATGATACATCAATTTATGATGCACTTCAAGAAGTTTCAGAAGAACTTGATTGTTTATTTATATTTGGGTGTGGTTCTGATGAGAATGGAAAACCAGAAAGAACAATTTCTGTATATGATTTGGAAGCAAATTGTGTAGATTGTGGGAATAGAGATACGTTTGTTCATAAATGCCCTAAATGTGGAAGCACAAATATCATATTAGGATATGGAGAATATACAAATGTATTTATTTCAAGAGATAATCTTGCTGATGAGATTACATATTCAGTTGACACTGATTCTGTAAAGAACTGCATGAAACTTGAAGCAGGTGATGATTTAATGACCGCTGCTATTCGATCATGTAATCCTAATGGAACAGATTATATCTACTACTTCCCAGATGAAACAAGAGAAGAAATGTCACCAGAATTGCAAGAAAAATTAAAGTCTTATGATGCCTTATATGAAAAGTATCAGTCTGATTATAACTTTACTATAAATGATTCTTTTGTGACAAATTATAATGCGCTTGTAAATAAATATAAAACTTATGAAGAAGATTTAAAAGATACAGAGATTAAAAATCCTATTGTTGGATATCCAAAATTGATGCGTATTTATTTTGATACGATTGATATGGTGCAACTTTTAAGAAATAAGTTAATGCCACCAGTTAATAAGCCAGATAATAATGCAAAATCACAGGGCGAATATTTGATGGCTAATCTCCCATCTTCTGCTTCTACTACTTCTCTTAAAAATCTTTCTGTGTCTACTGCTGATAATATTATGGTTATGTTGGCACAATCTATTGTCAAAGGTGTTTTCAAAGTTACAGTTACAAATACTACATTGTCTAATAATGTATGGAAGGGTAAGTTTAACTTAGAGAATTATGCTGATAAAGATGATAAATTTACTTCTCAATTCGTATCAATCAGCATTAATGAAAATTACGAATCTTATGTAAAACAACGTATAGATTCTATTCTTGCTCGTTCAGATGAAAATTACTATGATATCGTAGGATTATTCAAACAAGATATGACTGTGTTTAAATCACAGTTGAAAAAGTATTGTTTAAATACATTACAAATATTTCAAAAATGCTGTCAATCTTGTATTGATATGATGGTACAACAAGGAGTTTCTTCAAACAGTACATCAAGTATATATGGAATAAATACAAAAGTCCTGTATGAGAATGTATATGTTCCTTATTATAATAAGATGAATGCAATTCAAGATGAGATTAAAGTACGTGAAGATGAATTGTATACTGTTGAAGGAAAATATAATAATCAGAATCAACTTGTACAAGATGGTATCCAGATTGAAATTGAAAGAATTATCACAGAAGTACAAGATGCATTGAATTTTAAAAATTACATTGGAGTTGATTTGTATAAAGAATTTAGCTCATTTATCCGTATGGATAAGTTTTCTAACGATAATTACATTTCTGATGGACTCAATAATACAGACTTAATGAAAAATGCAATTGAGTTTATTACAGTTGCTACGAAAGAATTATTTAAATCTGCTACTCTCCAACATTCTATCACAGGAACAATTAAGAATTTCTTACGAATGAAAGAATTTGAACCTGTGACAAATAACTTTAAAAATGGTAACTGGATTTGTGTTGGAATTGACGATAAGGTATATCAATTAAGAATTATTGAGTATGAAATTGATTTCTCTGACACGCAAAATATTAGTGTTACGTTTTCTGATATCATAAAACTTCCAGATGGAATGTCATATTATGAACGACTGGAAGAAGTAGCTTCAAAGATGGCTACATCATATAATGGTGTAGTTAGACAATCTACTATTAATACTGATTTCAAGAATAAAATGAATGAAATGATTGCTAAAGGTTTAAGTATGACAAATACAAAAATCGTTAGTAATGCAGATAACCAGGATATTACATGGGATGAGCATGGATTATTATGTCGTGAGTATGATGATATTATTTCCGATTATACAGATTCACAGTTAAAAATTATCAATCATGGCATTTATATTACTGATGATAACTGGAAAACTGCAAGAGCTGGTATTGGTAATTTTATTTATTACGATCCAAAAGATAAGACATATAAGGAGTCTTATGGTGTTATCGCTGATACTCTTGTGAGTAATTTAATCCTTACAAGTGAAGTAGGTATTTACAATGAAGAAAAGTCTATTGAGATGGCTAAAGATGGAATCATTGTAACTACCAATACTATGAACAAAAATGTATTTACTATCCGTAAGGAAATTACAGATGATGAAGGTAACGTAACTTACGAAAGACAGTTATATATTGATGATAATGGAAATATCAGATTAGCAGGAAACGCTTCTATCGCATGGGATAGCATCACAGGAACAGAAAATGTCGTTGTAAAAGATACTCTTGATACTCTTATGGGTACTTTACAAAAAGAATTTTCAGATAAAATTGTTGATCTTGAAAAGCAAAATGATAAGAAAGCAGAGACATGGTATCAAGGAACCGATCCATCAGTTGATTGGAAAACGACTGCTGATAAAAAAGGACACCAAGGTGACTTATGGTATGATACCCAAAATCAGAAAACCTATATTTATGGTGTAAATGGATGGGAAGAAACTAAAACTAATCCACCAGATGATGTGTTTGATAAAATTGATGGGAAAGCACAGATATTTATTGTGCAACCTATCCCACCTTATAATGTTGGTGATTTATGGTTTAACAATGAAACATCAGATATTATGACTTGTGTAAAGGCAAGAGCCACTGGAAATTTCGATTCTACTGAATGGGAAAAGAGAAATAAATATACAGATGATTCTAGCTTGTCTACATTTTTAAATAACACATATAAAACGGATATTGGAAATATTCAAAATCAGATAGATGGGAAAATCGAAACATATAGACAAAGTGAAGATCCTTCTCTTTCATGGACTGATGCAGATAAGACTAAACATATTGGTGATTTATGGTATAACACTTCTACAAATGAAACATTTATGTATACTGGTTCAAAATGGGATGCTGTTTCAGGGAATATACCAGATGAAGTTTGGAATACTATTGATAAAAAAGCGCAGATATTTACTGATACTCCAAAAACACCTTATAACAAAGGGGATTTATGGTTTGTTGGTGAAAATGGTATATATATTGATACAGAACATCCAAATGAATATAGGAATGAAATTCTTACTTGTATAAATCCTAAAGCTGATGGAACGTTATTTAGTATTAATGATTGGCAAAAGAAAAACAGCTATACAGACAATTCAGCATTAAATGAGTTTAAAAACAATGTAGGCTATACTCAGATTAACAGTGAATGGGTAATTTCACCAAATATCAAAGGTGGACATTTAATGATTACTCAGAATGGAAGTCAATATTCTGCTGAGATTACACCAGACGGTAAGTTAAAAGCTACAGGGGCAGAAATTACAGGAAAAATTATTGCTACTTCTGGTATTTTTACTAACGTAGATATTCAGAGTGGTAAAATTGGTGGATTTACACTTGCAGATAATATATTGTCAAGTAGTTTTGCAACAATCAGCCCATCATCTTTATCATATGGAAGCAATTTTTCTGTTGATTCAAGTGGAAAGTTAAGTGCGAATGGTGCAACTATTACAGGTGATATTAATGCTACTTCAATTTATGCAAAAGATACATATAATATATATGTTGATGGGAAAAATAAGGCATCAAAGGTAATATGGTGTGACACGAATGAATATGAATGGAATCCAAGTGCAGGATATGCTGATTTATATATGGGGCATGATGGCAAAGCATGGATGGAATTTTTAGATTCATCATATAGTAATTATAAATTTATCCGAAAATCTATTATGGCTTCTCAGTATTTTAATACAAGCAATCGCCAAAATAATTACTCTTCTGTAAATTGTGTTACTGACCAAGATACAACATATATTGAGTTTACAACAATAAGGAATGATATTCCAGCATCTGTTAGACTACAAATTGCTAATGATAGCGGATTATGTTTTATTCCAGGAGATGTAAATGATAGTGCATTGACTTACGATGAAACAATTAAACTTGGAACAAAAAGTCATAAATGGATGCAAGTTTGGACTAAAAATTTGTATGCAAACGGAGATACAGTTAGATTCTCTGGAATATCCGCAAAATCTTCAACTAGATATCTTGTTATTGATGACAACGGAAATGTTGGGTACAGAGATGGCAATAATACCGAAGGTGGCAATGCATCTAGTTATGGTTCTCTCACTAACAAACCACAAATTAATGGACACACTTTAGTAAGTGGAAATAATACATTATCTAATTTAGGGATCGCTGCACGATCACATTCCCATTCAAGTTCTGACATTAATTGGAGTACTACATTAGGATATAAAGGATTTGGTCATTGCCACACGGTTCTTATTAATAGTGATAAAAATATGTGTGTTGCCATTAGTAATGATAGTGTTCCTGCATTCACTCCTTATAATGTTACATCATATACCAATATTGATAATTATATGGTAAGTGCTGGTGGCACTTGTAATTTAGGAAGTACATCTGCTCCTTGGAATAAAATATATGCAAGTGAACTATGGCTAAACGGGAAACAGTTTACCACTAGCGGATCATCTGGACGAGGAATAGCTTCTATCACTTCTGGTGGGACATCTGCGAATGGACTTAAAATTACTTTTAATAGTAATTGTCAAACAGAATCCACAACCTATGACTGGGTTCAAATTTTCTATGAATCGAATGGAAGAAAAATAGCTCTTTCAAAATTAGGTGGTTCATTTGGTGGAACTACTGTTAGTATCCCATCCACAACATTTTGGTTATATTGGAGAACAGATTCTTCAAGCGATTCTTTTTATGGATTCTCAATTGATTCTATCACACCAGCAAATGTATCATCTCCTTCTCTTTCTACAACATCAGATTCTTTCCCAAGTTATCCCGTAACAGAATTATCAGGTAGTAATTATCCAGAAAGTTCACATGGTAGTTATGGAAATAATATAAATCAATTATGGAGATATACTTATTCTGGTGGAAAAACTGGATCATATAAAATTACACTAGAAGATGGAACAGTTTATACATTAAACACATCACCAACTGTAAATCAGGCTACGAGTTCTACTGCTGGTATTATGAAATTGTATTCTAGTACAGGATCTAATACTGATGGTACTATGACGCAAGCTGCTATTAAAGCTGCTATTGATGCTATTGATACAAGTGGTGGTGGATATACTGCTGGCGTTGGTATTAAAATTGTAAACAATCAAATTAGTTTAACTGGGACTTCTAAAGATAATTATAGATATGTCAGAAATCCTATTGATGGAACACTTCATATGTCTAATGGTTGTGGATGGGATCTTGTTAATACAGATAATAAAGAAGTTACAGGAATTTACTGTAATGGTAGTAATGAAGTAATAATAAGTGAAAAAGATTATGATACCATATTACGTGGCTCATCTATACAATTAGGCAACAGCAACACAATTGTTAAGATTCCATATTTGCCAAATTATACATCTGCGTCAAAATATCTTGTAGATGATGGTAACGGGAATATAGGTTGGAAAACAATTTCATCTTCTGGTGGAGGTTCTTCTATTACAGGTGGATTAACTATTAAACTAGATGGAACTCCTCAGATAAGTTCATGGAAAGGTGCATCAGATGTATCTATAAACATAACGGCAAGTAGTATTGGAGCTGCTACTACAAGTTGGGTCGAAGAGGCATTTGGAAGTAGAATAGATGTTTTGAATGGATATTTATACTTATATAACAATAACGGTTCTCAATTAAGCTCCGTACAATTACCAACAAGTTCTGGTGGTGGAACGACTTATTATGCTGGCTCAGGTATTTCTATTTCTGGATCTACTATTTCTGTTGATTATAATGATTTATATGTAAAAAAAATATATCATAGTTCGGATACTTCGTTATATGCAGAAGTTACAAGTAGCGCAGCAAAATATTTTGGTTGTAATTCTGATCAAAGTTTGAATTTAGGAGACGCAAATTGTAAATGGAAAAATATTTGGGGGAAAAATGGAAATATAACAGGCTCTGATGAAGAGTTAAAAACACAAATGTCAAAAATTAACGATATTCCAAATATAGAATCTATTTATATGAAATTAAATCCAATAAAATATAAATATAAAAATTTTGATGCAGAAGAAGATCATGATAGATTTCATTTTGGATTTGGAGCAAGAGAAACTGAAAAAGTATTCAATGATAATAATTTAGATACAAGTGATTATGGATTGATTTGTAAAGATATTTTACTCAAACCAAATAAAGCAGGTAATATTGTTGAATACGCATTAAGATATGGCGAATTTATTGCTCTCAATACTCACATGACTCAGAAAGCCCATCATCGTATTGACTCTCTCTCACAAGAAAATCAAAAACTTAAAAACACTATTCTCTCATTACAAGGAGAAATTGCAATTATAAAACAAAAATTGGAGGAATTCGCATGATTAAAATTAATACAACAACTAATGTAAGTGCAAATATTTATGTTGGTGAAGCAGAAAATCAAAAGAATGTCGCTTATGCAAACGCATCTGTAAGTAAAAACGGTGACGTTTCTATTAACAAATCTATTCAAGATGGCGAAGCATTCAAAGCTAATAAAGAAGCGGTTCTGAAAGATTTCACAGAATTTGAAACTTATGTATACAGTTTAGTAGATACTGCTGAATAAGATATAAATACATAAATCATTGCAACAGACTATGGATTAATTTCTGTAGTCTGTTTTATTATGCCTAAAATCAAGGAGAAGAAATTATATGAAATATAGAAATATTGAAATCATTAATGTAATTAACTTTCTAAATAAGTTTGGTGATATGAAATTACCTGCAAAAATTAGTTTCGCTATTATCAAGAATCAAAATTACTTCAACAAGGAATATAAGGATTATACCGATGTTCTACAAAAGACATATGAATCTTATTCAGACCACTTTAAGAAAGATAAAGAGGGACAAGTTGTTGTAAATAAATCTGGTATTCCAGAACTTGATGATAAAGATGTTGCCAATAAGATGTATGAGGAAATCAATGACTTACTCTCTCTTGAGGTTGAAGTAGGAAGATTTTATATTGATGAGTCTACATTTGACTATGATGATTCAAAATATGATGTATTAACTCCAAAGGATATGTTTGCCTTAATGGACTTCTTATGTCGTAAAGACGAGGATAAAGCAGAATGACAGAACAAGAATATAAACAGAAAGAAGCAAAAATAAAAGAACGTAATAAAAATATTACGATGAAACGGAAACTTCATCGGATGAAAAAGAGTAGATTCAAATTCAAAAAAATACGGACAAGTAAAAAAGTTCTCTGGACAATCATTGTGATCTGTTTAGAGATTTTATTTTTCTCTGAATATATGGCATTGAAAACTGAGGACACAAGTTTTATGTATGCACTTATTGGAGTAGCTACTACTCTTATACCTACCGCATTAGGCTATTTCAAAATGAGCGACAACGAGCATAAACGTGGTCAATTTGAAATGTCATTAAATGAAGACTACTCTTCCACCATTGATGAACAAACTGACAGTGATGGTGCTGTTGGATAATAAATAATACAAGGAGGACTCGTATGGATATTTTAAATGGTATCAAAAACTTCTTATCTTTAATCAATGATAATTGGACTACTATCTTAGTTATCGTTGGTTTAGCTTTAGCTTTATGGAAAAAATTTGAATCATATTCAAAACTCTCCACAGACAAGAAAATTGAAATTGCCAAGAAACAGATTTCCGAAAATATCTTAAAGCTGATTACCCAAGCTGAAAAAGATTATGCTGAATGGGAAAAGGCAGGAAGTATCAAGCGTAGTGAAGTAATTAGTGAAATTTATAAGGAATATCCTATTCTTGCAAAAGTTGTAAATCAAGAGGAACTTGTTAAATGGATTGATGAACAGATTGATAACGCACTCCCAACATTGAGGGATATTATCAAACAAAATGAAAAAGATATATCAGATACAGGAAAGTAATGAGGTAAATAATCATGGACAAAAATATGGCGAATCGTATGTGTTGCGATTTAGACATCCGAGATTATTACACCAAAGCTCCTGTAATGCGTGTCGACTTCTGTAATACGACAACATATGGATTTAATTCTGATGCTGTTTTTGCCAATCGAAAAGGCGCAAAAGCTATCAAATTTGAATCTCCACTTGAAGGTAATATTGATATTACGTTTCAAGTGCATCCATTTAAAGTATATTCTCTATTAAATGGTGGTCAAGTATTAACTGATGCGATTATCGTAAGACGTGAAAATATTACTGCTTCTGTAAATGGTAAATTGACTTTACAACACTCTCCTATTATGGGGAGTGTTTTTGTATATACAGATAATGATTTTACAGGTAAAGAAATAAAAGGTTCTGTTGCGGACAAAACATTTATTGCGCAAACAACTTCTGATATTAAGTCTGGTCAAACTTATGTCGTTGGTTATCTTGAAAATAAAGCGGAAGATGTAAAACGTATAGCATTCAATAATCGTAATTATTCTTCTGCTTATTATATTCAAATGATAACTGCTAGCAAAGATGAAGATGGTGATGATGTTGGAATGCGATTAATTGCATATAAATGTTATCCAAAACGTGAATTGGAAATTAATTTTTCTTCTGATGATTCACCTGCTGAAATTACAATGTCATTTGAATGTTTTCAAGATGAAGATGGAAATATCATGGATATGGTTGCACTTGATGAGGATGAAGAAGATGAATATGAAGATATTTGGATTAATTTCACGACAGGCACATTGGAAACTTACTCACCTACTTATTATATACAAAATGGATATCTATTACAAAACGAAGTAAAGGAGGATGGATATTAATGGCTGCAAAAAATCTCGGAAAAGTTTTTATGACTCCAAAAGGTCAATGGGATAAAACTTTAAGTTATACAAAATTAGATATTGTAACAAATAAAATCGGGAAAATCAGTAGTGGATATATTGCTACTACTGACATTCCAAAAAATACAGCAATTAGTGATGCTAAGTGGTTAAAATTATTTGATCTTGTTGACGGTGATGTTACAGACGAATATAAAGCATTACAGAAAGATGTAACTAATAAGGCTACAAATGTTGATACAAATAAAAAAGCTGTAGATACGATTTATACTGCTATGCAAAAGTTGTACGATGTAGAGATTTCTACTACTGCTCCAACTAATGAGCGTACAGGACTGTGGGTGAACCCTGATGATGAACAATCAGTAAATATTCCAGAGTTAAAAGATAATGTAGTAAACACAACAGACACATGGAGTTCACAAAAAATCTATACAGAACTTCAATTCCTATTGGCAAAAATCACAGCATTAGAAACTAAAACACAGACTATATCAGATGCAGATGCCGCTGCATATTTAGGAGGAAATTGACATGAGCGATGAAATTAAGGTAAATTCTGAAAATACCCCCCCCGCAAAAATTTGGCAACTTTAGGGCAGGTTAAGGATGCTTTGGATAAGAGAGACGAAAAGATTGCTTCACTAAAGGAAGATATAGGTGAGATTCCTAAAAAACAAGGATATCTAAGCAGTTATGTTACAGATAGTACTATAAAAATTAATAATGAAATTTATGATGTTACGACTATTATAGATGGACTGTTAAAAAATGGATGTAAAAAAATCGTAGTAGATGTTGATTGCTATGTTCAGAGACCAATTATTCCGAACAACGGATTAGAAATAGTCGGAAATGGTAAAAGCGTTATTTATTTTGAATCTGGAGATGGATTTAATTTTTCGGAGGGTAGCGACAACGCATCCATACATGATTTAATAATAAAGGGATATAACATACAAGATGATGTAAAGGTTAAAGACAACTGGCTCATCAACATATCAAGTGATTTACATAATGTCAAATTGTACAACTTGGATATAGAGAGCGGTTATAACGGTATAAAGATAAATGGATGGATAAATAATTATCAAAATATAATTGTTAGTTATTTTAAAGGAATTGGCGTTTATATTGGAAGAAGTGACAACACTTTTAACACTTTTTATATAAACGGTTGCCGAAAAGAGGGCTTATATATTTCATCCAGTAATAACAGAATTGATAATATAAAGATATTATCATGCGGGGAAAATTCTGATTCTTCTTGTTTTTTTAAAGGTAATAGGAATACTATATCGAATGTAGAGATTCAAGATATATATAACAAATGTGCGATATTCGAGAATTTTAATAATAATATATTGAACATTAACTTAGATGGGATAAGAACACACATTACGGACGACGCATCAATCGTACTTGCTGAATTTGTAAATTGTAGCAGAAATGTTATCAATTTAATTTCATCAAAATATGGTTCTAGCGTTAATGACTCGTCTAAGGACGATATCATAAGTTTAAATAGCAATTGTAATACCAATTCATTGATATTATCATCATTGAAAGTCGCATTGCAGGATGGTGGAGTGAAAAATAACATAACGGTGTTAAAAAACGATATTGTTAGTTACAATATTGATAAAATTTTGACTCTGGAAGAAACATACAGTGCAAAAAAACCGACAGCGATTAATTATGTTAAGTGTACTAATGTATCTAATGAATATAGCGATGCTATGTACGCTTTTAAAAATAATGGAGATGTTAATTACAGCGGGCCTAGGTTCACGTTAAAAGAAAAACAGAAACTTTTTTGTGTGGTGGTCTTATCTTCAAACACCGCCTATAATGAGCAAACACAAGCAACTCTTATGTTAACTGATCAACAAGACAATATGAATCATACTAAAAGTATCGGAAATCTTGAAAATAACCAAGTTCTTACTTTAATAGGGGCTGATGATGCATCACTTTTGCCATGGGCTGTATTAAATAACGTGATGAATTCAAGCACGATAACGAAAATTAAGTATATAGGTTTTTTTGATTTTAAGAATTATTCTGCCATAATGTCTGATATTATTAATTAACTAAAGAGGGCTTTAGTTAACTAACAAAACGGGCAGAAGAAACACTCTCCTGCCCTTCTCTCTTACTTACCCAAGTCTAATAACCTATGTAAATATGAGTCTGTTTGCAACGCATCAGGACTCTCATTGTCATTGACAACTACAAATTTATTTGTTTCGTTTTCAATAACTTGTCGAATGTAATCAAACACATGTAACGTATGTATGAAACTTTGCATTTGTTCATATGTAATCACATGGGCTTCATCTGCCATCTCGAATATAAGAATCTTTAGACCTTTTCGATGTTTATACATTTTAATGAATTCATTAATCTTTTGTTCATCAGATGTATTTAACTCGTCTACCACATAACTTTCGATGTGATCAATCCTTATACAGAGCAACTTGATGTAATTTTTAATCTCATATAATGCCATATTTGCCACCTCCTTTCTATGTAGGAAAATTATACCTGATTGAAAGGCACATTTCATTGTAAAAAATTTGGTAAATATGGAAATATTTGGATGCTATTTTGGCATCTATTTTTGATTTAAAGGAGGAATTTAATGAAAACTTTTATTTTAGGTTCAGCTAAATATAAAAATCCAAAAACAAAACAATTTGAGTCACTTCCTTGCTTAAAAGGCGATAAGGGAGAAAAAGGCGACAAAGGTGATGTTGGCTTAAAAGGCGATAAGGGAGAAAAAGGCGACAAAGGTGATGTTGGCGAATCCTCCTACCAAATTGCAAAAAGACTTGGAACTTTTACAGGAACAGAAGAAGAATATAATAATTGGTTAAACACTACTAGAGATGAAGCAATTGTTAAAGTACAAGAAGAAGGAAATAAAGTAAAAGAATCTATTCCGTCAGATTATTCTACTCTTACACAACAAGTTGATACTAACACAGAAAAACTTGCTACTACGGTATCTATTCAAACTCTTCATGATATTCTTCACAAAACGCCACATTTATCTACTGTAGAGAATTTTTATAATTTACAGCGTACAGGTAAAGTTTACCAGACAAAAATTTGGAAATTCGCTACTAATCCGACAAGCGTAGGTGAAAAACTTTTAGATAATGCAGGACTTGAATTTGTTCCATCTACTGATACTACAGAAGGTAAGGATGATTATTTGAACGGAAATCATCCTATGTTTGAGTGGGTGCATTGTAATTACAAGCGTAACGATGATGGTACTGCTTATCCTGTCGCTACGGAGTATGATAGCAACTATGTTACTACAGGCGCAGTCGATGTAGGTGCTATGCAGATGAGCTTCTACTGGAACTGGGACGCTTCTAATCCAGAGTATGATCTTGTTACTATTTCTGATATGCCAAATGAGAAGTATGGATTAAAACCTTGGACAGAATCTAAACGTGCTGATGGTACTGTTCTTCCTTGGTGTATCGGTTCTGCTTATGTATCAGGTATTGCTTCTGATGGATTATTACGAAGTCAACCTGGATTAAAACCTGAGAGAAATCAGAGTCATAACAATATGATTACTAATTATCAGAAAAAAGGTAAAGGATATTGGGGAGCTGGTGCAGAAAGAAATACATTTCAGATTCTTTTTAATATCATCAAAGGTGCTACAAAGAATAGTCAGAGCTTATTCCAAGGATGTACATCATACAATTTCCAATACTCTGCCTCTATTCAATCTGCTGATGCACATACATATTTCCCTGTTACAAACGATCAGGCAAAAAACATTCTCGTTGGTTCTTATGTGTCAGTTGGTTATGGACAACTTAATGATACTAAGAACGGCGTAAATAATGACCGTGGAGTAACGAATATTCATAAATACGCAGATGATGTAAAAGTGTTGCGTATAGAAACACTTGATGAGAATAATAAAGCTATATATCTTGATATTAAAACAGGATTTAATACCACTCCTATTAAATTATCTGATACCGTGAATGCTCCTATTACAATCAGTTCTATGCATTGGTGGTCAGGAACTACTGATACTGTTATTGGTCGTCATGATGGTTCTTATGTTTCTAACACTGACGGAAAACATGCATATAGAGTACAGGGACGTGAGTATGCTGTAGGCTCTTATATAGTTGCATCTGATACAGTTATGGACTTCCAGAGCGATTATAGCAAGAAAGTATATATTGCTCCAAAAGGTCTTGCTCATAGTTCTTCTGATGCAACAATTAGAAGTAAATATACATGTATTGGTACAATTCCTGCTAATCCAGATGGGAAAGGATCTGATTATTGGATTGGTGACATTTCAGTTGATGTTAATACTGGTGGATGGTTCCCATCCGCAAAAGGTTCTTCAAATTCTCAAGGTTGGGCTGATATGCTGTACGCAGGTGGTACAAGTACTTCTGGCACTCGTGAATACCTGATGGGTGGTTCTCTCAGGTATGGTTCGTTTGCGGGCTGTTCTTGCGTGCTTTGCTGGTCCTGGCTTGGCTGGGCGAATTGGGATTTCTGCGCCGCCGATTAAAAACAGGTCGTCTGAAAGGGTGAATTTTCGAGCAAGTTTGCGAAGCAAACGCAGAGAGAAAAGAGGGGAACTCTTCCCCTCTTCTATAAAAAGAAAAGGATATAATACATGAAACAAATTTGGACACCTGAAAAAGTAAATATATTTAATGCATCTGTAGATGAAATGATCACTAAATTACCGCCTAACCAAGCGATCGCATTTACGGATGGAGCTTACTCACAAAATAAGAATAAAGCTGGGTATGGAGTTGTTTTATTTACTCAATGGAATAAAGAAACTTATGACAAAGTATTCCGATGGGATACGCAGTCACATAAAGAAATAATTAAGCTTCATAATGTCGCCGCCGAATGTGAAGCTGTGAAGTTCGCTGTTCAAAAAGCTATAGAAAAAGGCATTCAAAAAATAACAATTTTTTATGATTATGAGGGCATTTTAAAATGGCTAACAAAAGAATGGGGAACAAATACAAATTATACTGAAAATTATGTAGATGAAATGACTCTGTATTCTCAACAAATAAAAATGGGGTTTGTTAAGGTAAAATCTCATGTCGGAATTATATATAATGAATTGGCTGACGAAATTGCGACCAATGCATTATTGAAACCTTAAATAAAAAACGGTCTTGTGTTACGGGTGGTAATCTCAGGAATGGTTCGAATGCAGGCTGTTCTTACGTGAATTGCAGGAACAGGCTTGACAGGACGAATTGGAATTACTGCGCCGCTAATTGTATTTACAATTACAAATCTTTAGTAACACATTTCGCACTTTTAAAAAGTGTTCAGGAGACTGACGGAGCCGGATGGCTAAAATGATTTTTATAGACCAACTCTGCTTTCATAGGGAGCACTTTGATAGTGGGGCTTAGTAGTACTTACGAAAAGCCTTTTAAATACAATCGTATAACGATGTATATATACAAAAAGATAAAAAGGAGGAACCTGTTGATAATGAAACGATATTGTAAAAATATCGACATAACTGATCGTAATTTAATTTCAAAAGCAACGTATAAGTGTTTGAAAGATAAATATACACGTAATGATACATTAGAGTTATTATCTGGTATTTCTGGATTGAGGAAATATCAAATATATAACATTCATTATCGTTATGGTAGAAAAGCTTTAAAAGTATTTATTGAGTTTTTGATAGATACTATTCGTTCAGAACTTATCAGCAAATCTATATCATTTCCACCAATCTGGTACAAAGAAAAGATTGATCCTTCTTCTCATAAAATCCGTAATATAGGAATCCAACATGTAAAACAACAAATATATGATTATATTGCAATTGAAGGACTTAAACCATTATTATGTCGCATAGGCGTTCATCAGTATGCTTCTATCAAAGATAGAGGATGCTTAAAAGGCTCTCGTATAATACAAAGATGGATGCGTAATAAATCTCTTAAATATTTTTCTAAACTGGACATTCGTAAATGTTATCCATCTATTCCACAGGATAAGTTAATTCAATTCTTAGAAAAACATATTAAAAACGATATGTTAATGTGGCTCATCAAAGAACTTGTCAATAGCTTTGAACAAGGTTTATCTATTGGTTCTTTTCTTTCTCAGTATTTATGTAATCTGTATCTATCCCAAATATATCACTTTATAGGACATCTACACAAAGTAAGAAGGCATAAAGATGGAACTAAATCTTCTATTCGTCTTGTATATCATAGATTGTTCTATATGGACGACATATTAATGATCGGTACATCAGCTAAAGACATGCATAAAGCAGTCAAGGAAGTTATTAAATATTGTAAATCTCTTGGTTTGAAAATAAAAGAATCATGGTTTGTGAAACAGATGCCTTTTGCCAATAAGAAATGTGACGGAGCATTTATAGATATGATGGGATTTAGAATCTATAGAACTCACATTACTGTCCGTAGGCGTGTATTCAAGAGAATTCGTAGAATAGCTATGCGATTATGGAAACGAATAAAAACACATCATAAGATTTTTGAATCACATGCAAGAAAAATAATCTCCTACTATGGATTGTTAAAAAATAGTAACTCAACAAAAGTAATTAAAAAATATCACATTAAAGATATTATGAAAATTTGTAAAAAGGTGGTAAAAGAATATGACAAAATCTCGCTTTATGGAAAAGCAGCCTTCTGCTAAGGTTGTTGAAAAAGATAAGGTGTATGTATACATCTGTCTAAATGAAAAGGAAGTTACAGAAGATCGAAGGGAAGAATTTATTGAACCTGTAACTATGTATGAATATGATTACAAAGAAATCATTGAAGATATTGGGGTTCTGGATATTGATGATGTGAAAACAAATCCAGAAAAATATCTAAATTATGAAAAAGCAACTGTAAAGACTGACAAAGAACGCATTGCTGAACTTGAAGCAATGAATGCAGAACTGTCTACTACTGTAGATAGTATCTTAACTGATGTATTACCTACCCTTATGGGTGCGTAATTATATAACTCTATTAATAGAAAGGACATAGAAAGGATATGAAAGATATGACAACATTTATCGCACGTATGATTATGAAAGAAGCAGATAAAAGTATTGAAGCAGGTCAGAAGAAATACAGAGCGTATTTCGTGAAAACTAAACTGTATAAGAACTGGAAGGAAGATGTCGATACTATTCTCATCACAGATAATTATGATGATGTTATTGTTGAGGCATGAATAAAACGAATATATAAACTTTTGTCGAAGAGGTGAGATACCTCTTATTTTTATGCTCAAATTTAGAGGGAGTCTTGTATTATAGCAAGGCTCTCTATTTTTATAGAAAAATGAGGTGATATTATGGCAGAAATCAAAGGTATTGATGTTTCCAGATGGAATGGAAAAATCGACTGGAAAACTGTTGCTAATTATGGAATGGGCTTCGCTATCCTAAGAATCACAGAAAAAGGGAATATTGTTGATAGCACATTCGAATCAAACTACAAAGACTGCATTGAGAATAAGATTCCTGTTGGAGTCTATAAATACAGCTATGCTACTACTATTGCTCAGATTGAAGATGAAGCAAATGTAGTTATTAAAACATTGAATAAAAGAAAACTGGATTATCCAGTGTTTCTTGATATAGAGGATAAATGTCAGGAGAATTTATCTGACAGTTTAATGATGAAAATGATTGAAGCGTTTAGAGCTATTATTATCAAAGCTGGATATAAATTTGGTATTTACTGTGGTTATTCTTGGTATCAGTATCAACTACCAGAAGGTGCTAAAAAGTACGATTGCTGGGTTGCCCGATATCCTAATAATGATACCGGTGAATTACAGGAAAGATTAAGAGTTCCTGCTTCTTCTGGTGTTATTGGATGGCAATACTCTAGTAAGGCAACCATTCCCGGTATTCCAACAAAAACCGATCGAAGTGTGTTCTATAAAGACTATTCTAAATCTTCTACTACTTCTACAAACTCTCCCAAGCCAACAACTACACAAGGAAGTGATACTATGAATAAAGATAAAGCTATTGATGCTCTTATTGTTACTGCTCAAGCAGAAATTGGATATATGGAAAAGCAATCTAATGCACAACTTGATGATAAAAATACCAACGTTGGGGATGGTAACTATACAAAATATTGGAGAGATTTAAAACCAATCTATCAAGGACAACCGTGGTGTGCCGTATTTGTTTCATGGATTATGTATAAGACTTTTGGTCTTGAAACTGCAAAAAAATTACTCAAACATGAGAATGATTTTCCATATGTTTATTGTCCTACTCTTGGAGCAAGATTCACAAAATATGCAAATCCTCAACGTGGAGATATTGTAATCTTCTATCGTAATGGCACATTCGCTCATACTGGCATTGTTACTAAAGTTGAGGGTGATAAGTTCTATACAATTGAAGGAAATACAAGTAATGGAAGTACAATAATAGCCAATGGCGGGGAGGTATGTTCCAAGCATTATAATAATTCAAATCTCCCTGGAACAAAATTCTGTCGTCCAGATTATTCTATCGTCAAATCAATTATGAACTCATCTTCTACTTCAAAACCATCCCAAACAACCTACAATAAATGGGTAGGTGCAGCCACAAAAAATGGCACAGATGTATTCACAAATTCTACAGGAACATCAAAATTATCTACATATCCAAAGCTAAATAAAGGTAATTTAGTAGATGTAATTGGTGTATCTGGAACACGTTATCAAGTGAAAATTGCAGATAAATTTGTAGGTTATGTTGAGAAAACTAACATCAAAGATCCTAATGCAGTTGTTACAAAACCTAGTGCTTCTACAAGTAAACCTGCAAAAAAAGGATATAACAAGTCAGAAAAATGGAAAGGTGTTATTATCGCTAAATCTGGGTTAAAAGTTAGAAAAAGCCCAGGAACATCTAATGCAGATTTAGAGTGTTCCTTTAGTCCATTAAAATATAATACACCAGTTAGCGTATGTGATAGTACGACAGGTTCAGATGGTAATAAATGGTATTATATTTGTTATAAAGGTAAATATGGATTCTCTTCTGCTAAGTACATTAAGAAGAAATGATATTAGCTTTTTGCGGAAAGGATTGAGGATAATGAGATGATTAGTACATTAAATGAAATAAATTCACAGGGGATATTTACAATTATTCTCTGTGTGGTATTAGTTCTTCTATTGATCGTAGAAGGCACTAAATTATGGAAAGGAACGCTCGAATCACTTGACTTGAAGTCTGGTAAGGAATTAAGAGAAAACGCCGTAAATGAACGACTAGACACATTAGAAAGTGAATTAAAAAAAGTCAAGACAACATTTCTGGATAATCAAGAAACATATCATGGACAGAGTATTGAAATTCGTAATAATTTGCAAGCGAATCAAGAGAGTTTGAGCAATCAAATGACAGAACTAAAACAGCTATTTATCAATAAAGAAATTGACGATATGCGTTGGGAAATGTTAGATTTTGCAAGTGCGATTATGAATCATCGTAGATGCAGCAAAGAACAGTATGATCATGTTATTGATACATATGTTAAGTATGAAAAAATTCTGGAAGAAAACGGGATGGAGAATGGTCGAGTAACATCTTCTATGGAATTTGTAAATGATAAATATAAAAAATTAATGAGTGTTGGGTTTGACCACGATAAATTAGAAGAATAAATAGTTATAGGGTAATCAGATTAATTTCTGGTTACCCTATTTTTTACGCTTACATACGGAACATTGGTATATAAACAAGATTGGTATTCTTATTATTGCTATTTTTTAATACGGCACGATATAACATCATGGCTTCCTTTTCAGATATTACATTCCCGAATGTAGTGAACCTTACATTTGGATTTATACGATAAATTTCATTAATAAGATTTTTTGTATTACTATTTTCATATTGTAATTGGTTAGTGTTCATAGCATCTTACCTCCATGCTTACATTATACAAACATTTGTTCTGCAAGTCAAGAGAATAAAATAATTTAGGACAGTTGAGTAATGATACTCTTCTGTCCTATTTTTTACGTCTGTGAATTGTAAATAAAATAATACCCCACGGTATGATTTCTCACACCATGAGGTATTATATATCGTTTGGACATTAATAGAACTCTTTATAGTTCTACTGCGACATCAATAATTGCGTCAGACCATTGATTCTTACGTAAGTATTTACCAATAGACTTTCTGTAATCTTGTGCCATTTTATAAGTAATAACGAAATTTAAGTTAATTATTTCGCCTTTGTTTCTGCGATAGCTGCCTGTGCTGCTGCAAGACGAGCGATCGGTACACGGAATGGTGAGCAGGATACATAGTTAAGACCGATCTTGTGGCAGAATTCTACAGAAGACGGATCTCCACCATGCTCGCCACAGATACCTACGTGAAGGTTCGGGTTAACCGGTTTGCCGAGTTCGATAGCCATCTTCATCAGCTTGCCAACGCCAACCTGATCCAGTTTTGCAAATGGATCGTTCTCGAAGATCTTAGCGTCATAGTATGCGTTGAGGAATTTACCTGCATCATCACGGGAGAAGCCATATGTCATCTGAGTAAGGTCGTTTGTACCGAAGCAGAAGAAGTCTGCTTCTTTAGCGATCTCATCAGCTGTAAGAGCTGCTCTCGGGATCTCGATCATTGTACCAACTTCATACTGAAGGTCAGAACCAGCGGCTTTGATCTCAGCATCAGCTGTCTCAACTACGAATTTCTTAACATATTTAAGCTCTTTTACATCGCCAACAAGTGGGATCATGATTTCCGGTTTGATTGTCCAGTCCGGATGAGCTTTCTTAACTTCGATTGCTGCGCGGATAACTGCTGTTGTCTGCATCTTAGCGATTTCAGGATAAGTAACAGCAAGACGGCATCCACGATGTCCCATCATCGGGTTGAACTCATGAAGAGAAGCGATGATAGTCTTGATCTGCTCTACAGTTTTGCCCTGAGCATCTGCAAGTTTCTTGATGTCAGCTTCATCTGTAGGAACGAACTCATGAAGAGGCGGATCCAGGAAACGGATAGTAACAGGGTTACCTTCCAGAGCTTCAAAGAGACCTTTGAAGTCATCCTGCTGATATGGAAGAACTTTTTCAAGTGCTTTTTCTCTCTCTTCTGCTGTTTCGGAGCAGATCATTTCACGGAATGCATCGATACGTCCCTCACCGAAGAACATATGCTCTGTACGGCAAAGACCGATACCTTCTGCACCAAGCTCTACAGCTTTCTTAGCATCTGCAGGAGTATCTGCGTTTGTACGAACTTTCATTGTTCTGTACTTGTCAGCCCATGCCATGATGCGTCCGAACTCACCAGCGATTGTAGCGTCTACAGTCGGGATGATTCCGTCGTAGATG
>ERZ1673749.411-NODE-411-length-50753-cov-4.814273_pt1 | contig 50753 bp, 39 predicted proteins | sample MGYA00580204_ERZ1673749 | MGnify/ENA primary metagenome ERZ1673749 (study PRJEB41218, sample SAMN15661745) | gut metagenome | host: Homo sapiens | place: Canada: London | collected 2015-08-20/2019-03-30 | study: EMG produced TPA metagenomics assembly of...
TAGATAGTTCTTGTATGTTGTTTTGAAGGTATATCCTTTATATATAGATTTAATATGAAGATTCAAGCATTCTTAGAGATAAGGATGTTTTTTTTTATTGCATAGAAGATTTCGATGAAATCCCCTATGCAATAAAAAGCCCTCCGGGCAGGATCACACTGCGGCGGAAAAGATTGTTAAATCATAGTAAAATAGGTTGACGATATCAGAAAAATCTGATAATATAACCCAGAATGAAAACAAAGAATGTTGAGAGATATTAGTAAAGATGTGAAAGGAGGTGTATGTTCATGGATAGTTGCGATCGTATAGGACGAAGTTGTATGCGGGGTCAAAAAAGAAAATATAAGATGCGAATGCTGCTCTCTGTGAAGATACATGAATAGCAACATTTGTATTATGATATCCTTTTTGATACACCGCGAAACAGAATTTTGCAACCAGATTTAGGAAAAGAAGGAGGATATCATGAAAAATGCAAGAAATCAGCATAGAACAGATTATGCAAAAGAATTGATCAAGATCGTACAGACAACGAAAGATAGAGAAGAATTAAAGAAAAAGATCGCAGCTTATCACGAAAGAGATATTGCAAATGCAATCGTAGAATCAGATAAAACAGTTAGAAAATGTATCTATGACATTTTAGACATTGCAGATATTGCAGAGATTTTTTCTTATATCGAAGAGGAACCAGGAAAATATCTGGAAGAAATGCCAATTGAACAGGCAGCGAAAGTTGTATCAAACATGGATTCAGATGATGCGATGGATCTGTTTGAAGAACTAAATGAAGAAGATAAATACAAATTATTAAAGAGACTGGATAAAGAAGCAAAAGAAGATGTTCAGAAACTGCTGTCTTACGAGGAAGATCAGATCGGTAGTTGTATGACGAATAATTATATCGTAGTAAGAAATGATGTAACGATTCGTGAGGCAATGAGTACACTTGTAAAGCAGGCAGGAGAACATGATAATATCCAGACACTTTATGTGATAGATGAGAATGGGATTTTTGCAGGAGCGATCGATCTGAAAGATTTGATCATCGCAAGAGAACATGATAATCTACAGGACATCATAAGCAGTTCTTATCCTTATGTATATGAACATGAAAAAATCAGTGAATGTATGGAAATCTTAACAGATTACGAAGAAGATTCCATCCCAGTACTGACACAAGATAAGAAAATCGCAGGAATCTTAACATCTTCCGATATTGTAGAATTGGTCGATGACGAGATGGGAGATGACTATGCAAAACTTGCTGGTTTAACAGAAGAGGAAGATTTAAATGAACCCACGATAGTTAGTATGAAGAAGAGACTTCCATGGTTGATCGCATTGTTATTCTTAGGAATGGCAGTATCCTCAGTTGTTGGAATGTTTGAATCTATTGTTGCGGTATTACCAATCGTTATCTGTTTCCAATCCCTGGTACTTGATATGGCGGGAAATGTTGGAACACAGTCTTTAGCTGTAACAATCCGCGTATTAATGGATGAAAATCTGTCAGGTAAGAAAAAGATTGCTTTGTTATTTAAAGAAATGAAGATCGGTTTCTTAAATGGAGCGAGCCTAGCGATCATGGCACTCGTATTTTTAGGGGTGTACATCCATTTATTTAAACATTATGCATGGATTTCTTCATTTCTGATTTCAGGGTGCGTAGGAATTTCACTGATCGTTGCGATGGTGATCTCAAGCCTTGTAGGAACGATCATTCCAATGTTCTTTCATAAGATCAATATTGACCCAGCAGTGGCTTCTGGTCCATTGATCACAACTATCAATGATCTAGTTGCAGTTATCACATATTATGGACTTTCTGGTCTTGTGTTGATTCAGTTATTCCATATATAAAGAAGAGAGTGGCAAAAGTAAATTCTTGCCACTCTCTTCTTTATATGTTTGGTGCTTTATTTTTCATGATCGGAATATATTCATAAGTTGGTTCAAGATGATGTTTGCTATATAACTTATAATATTCGATAAAGATACGATTCATAATCTGAGGTATCTTTGTTTCATCAGTCTCATATAAAATGATCAGATACTGCATGGAACTGTAATGAGTACAGATATCAACTTTTCGAATTTTTTGACGGATCGCCTGTTCCATGCAATCAAGCGCATCCTCGATGTTCTCGATATACATGATATGATCAGGATTTGTTTCCATCGTGACCATCACTAGATAACAGTGATATTTGTAGCGGTTACCCAGATGATGCATATATTCATAGATTTTAGCAAACTCACGATAATCAAGATCAAGTACACCAGAGTAATTACCATTTTCACGTAATGCTTTTGCAATTAAAGAGAGATCATTTTTAACCGTGTGGTCGTCACACCCAGATTCAGAAATCTGCCGATAAAAGGAGAAGTCGCTTTTTCCATTTTGTTTTACGAAATATAGTGCTTTATCAGCTTTTGTATAACATTCGTCAAAAGAATCTCCAATATTGCACATATATAGTCCGGCAGAAATGGATGCAGCATGAAGCTCAGGATCTTGTTCCTTTCGAGTATTAAATTTCTTAAAAATAGCAGTTATAACTTCTGTAATACTATTTTGATCAGCATTTGGCATAAATAATAGAAATTCATCTCCGCCAAGACGACAGACAAGACATTCACTGGAATATTCTAATAATAGATTACCAAGAAGCTTCAATACACGATCACCAGCTTTGTGGCCATAGATGTCATTGATGGTTTTTAAATTGTCCATATCCATAAAGACAAGACATCCGCTGTGGCGTTTCATCAACTGCGCAATGGTTTGCTCACCTTTATTTCTGGTTGGAAGCCCAGTTAAAAAGTCGAGATTTTCTTTGGTTTTTTGTGTACGGATCGTGCTCATGATGTCAGAAATGAATTGACTCATTTCGATTTCAGCTTCAGGAATCTGAGTATTCTCAGTGATACTTAAATGATCTTCTTTGATATGAATACGGTCTTCCCTTAATAGTTTTAAAAAGATATCAGTGACCTCAGGATCAAACTGAGTTCCTTTATTATTCTCTAATTCCTGTATGATCTTTTCTGGCGGAAGTTGATTTCGGTAAATTCTCTGGGAACTCATAGCATCATAACTGTCAGCAACCGCAACAATTCTTGCATGTAGTGGAATCTCTTTTCCCTTTAAACCGTCAGGATAACCATTTCCATCATAACGTTCATGATGATTGCGTACAATTTCTTGTACGTGATCGATCAGAGAAATATTCTTTAAGATATTTGCACCAATGATCGTATGTTCCTTAATAATAGAAAATTCTTCCTCAGAAAGTTTGCTTGGTTTATTTAAAATGGTATCAGGAATAGCAATTTTGCCGATATCATGAAGATGAGCAGCATTTTTTAGATTACTAAGTTCTTTTTCATTCCATCCAAGTTCACGAGCAATCAAAACGGAATACTCTGCAACACGATGAGAATGTCCTTTCGTATATTCATCTTTTGCCTCGATCGTGGTAGATAACATCTGCATCAACTGCAGAGACATCTCTTCTATATTTTTTTTACGTTTATCGAGTTCTTCCTGCTGCTGGCGTTTGATGATATCACGGATGATATGGATCGTATAGATCACATTTATAAACAGTAAGATCAAAATAGCGATACCGACAAATACACCAGAAACAGATACTTTGTAATATACAGAAATTGCTTCAAAAATCACAGAAAGCATTGTAATAAGCAGTCCAAAGAACAACAGGCAATCACTTCGACTCCGATGATTCCAATATCTGATCAGAAAAGTAAGAATGACAGCAAGGAAAGTAATAATAAGGATTGCGTGTGCTGCTGGCATTGTCTCAATATAATCTGCAACGCCTGTAAGATGCAGGATCGTACAGATGATAAAATTCAATAAAGCAATAAAACAAATCGATTGAAAGATCTTTTTATATTTACCTTTCTGAAGATTATTGACATATAAGGAAATCGGCAACGGACATAACATTAGCATAATAAAACATGAAGTTGCAAGTCCAGATGCATTTGGAACAAGGATCTGCCGCATTTTTGATTCTCCGATCATCCAGACAGAACCCATAAGCGTACACCATCCAAGATATTCCATATTAAACTTGGTTTTGTAAACAATTCCAAGGGCGATACTGAATAAGATTGTGACAATCGATGCAAAAAAGATAAATGATCCGATCACGGTTCCAGAGAAGTTATGATTGAAAATATAACTCCAGATCTGCATTTGATCTCCACAGTAAATCGTATTGACAACACCAGAGTAGTTACTCGTATATGTTGTAAGTTCCAGACAAAGTTCCTTTCCGGCATCTGCAGACGAAGTATTGCAGAATATATAACGGCTGGCAGAGTTTTTGCCAAATCGGTGCAGGCTTTTTGCATTGTACTCTTTTCGAAGTTTTCCATCAATGTAAAAACGTACATCTTGAAGGGAAGAACGGATTGCGATCACATTCTCGTTATAATCATCTGGAAGTGTAGTAGTAATGATCATCGTCTGTTTTGCTGGAACTTTATAACGTCCAGGGACAGAAATGTTTTGTTTTGTACCATCGGATTTCTTCCATGTAAAAGTACCATTGTAGATGATGGAATGTCCAGATTGGTCAAAAAACTGTTCATCAGGTCCTAAAATCTGAATCCCAATGAACCAGACAAAGATGATCATCATCAAAATATAAAATAGTCTGGAAATATTTTTATTAGTTTTGTATGGTTTTCTGATCAAAAATAGTTTCCCCCTCCATTTGTTGATCGCATTGTATATCAAAATCAACATAATTAATTTTATTATACGGTTTTATGATTCAATTTGCAATTTAAACTATACTTGACAGATTAATATTTTTTTGTTAAAGTAATCAAACAATCAATATTCCATGAGGGAGTAGTTCGCGTCATACAAAGACGTGATTTGTCAACAGACTCGGTAATGACTCGCAGATATCAAGCAAGTCAGCCTGGCAAATATTAAAGAATGAGACTCATGTATGTTCTTATAGTACATCTGGAACATACATGAGTTTTTCTTATGTACAAATAAAAAGACAATTTTGAAAGGAGAAAAACAAATGGAGAAATTTATCAACCAATCCCCATTATTTTTAGTGATCATCTGTCTGATCATAGGATTTGCATTTTTAATGAAAGGAGCAGACTATTTTGTAGAAGGAAGTTCAAGTGTCGCCAAACGTTTAAAAGTTCCTTCTATTATCATTGGATTGACGATCGTAGCCATGGGAACATCACTTCCAGAAACTGCAGTCAGTGTAACAGCGTCTATTGCCAATAATAATGCTCTGGCGATCAGTAATGTAGTTGGTTCTAATATCTTTAATATGATGTTTGTGATCGGAGTCTGTTCAATTTTAGCAACGATCGGTGTAAAAAGAGAAACAATTATAAGAGATATTCCATTATCTCTTGTATGTGCGACATTACTTCTCATATTTGGTTATCTTGCATTCGGAGATAGATCACATATGATCCTTGGACGTTTTGATGGAATCATTTTCCTTATTATATTTGCCGTATATGTTCTTATGATGGTTTTTCAGGCAATGCGTGCCAGAAATAATCAGGAAGTCGTACAACTTGAAACAATGGAAAATGAAGAATTGATGATCATGTCTTATCCAAAGAGTCTGTTATGTATCGTTGGAGGTGCAGCAGCCATTGCATTTGGTGGAGATCTTACAGTTGATGCCGCAAGCAGGATTGCCATAGATTTTGGAATGAGCCAGAATCTTGTAGGATTAACGATCGTTTCTATCGGAACTTCCCTGCCAGAACTAGTAACATCCATCGTAGCAGCAAGAAAAAATGAAGTTGATATGGCAGTTGGAAATGCAATTGGTTCGAATATCTTTAATATTCTTATGGTACTTGGAATTGCATCCGCGATCAGTCCATTACAATTGATCGGTGAAAATATTATCGATATTGTTGTATTAGTCGTATTTTCTATCGTTGTATGGTTCTTTGGAGCAACAAAAAAAGAGATTTCAAGAACAGAAGGAATCATAATGATCTGCTTGTATTTATGCTATAGTGCATACATCATTATGCGCTAGTCGTAATCATTGACATTACACCACTGCCACTATAAAATATAAGGTATACAGGAGGAAAGAAAATGCAGATATCAAGCAGATTTACAATGGCGATTCATATGTTTGCATGTATAGATGTATTTAAAGATATGAAAATGACCAGTGATTTTATGGCAGCAAGCATCGGAACGAATCCCGTGATCATAAGGAAACTTTTGCAACAGCTCAAAGCAGCAGACGTGGTTGAAGTATTAAGAGGAACTGGCGGCGTGAAAGTGAAACGTCCATTTAATGAGATCACATTTTTAGATATTTATCAGGCTGTGGAATGCACACCACAGGAAGAATTATTCCATTTCCATGAGAAGCCAAACCAGAAATGTCCGGTAGGCCGTAATATCCATCATGTGCTGGATAGTAAATTAGATAAAGTACAAAGGGCGATGGAACAAGAACTTGCTAAGATAACCTTAGAAGATGTAAAAGAAGAGATGGAAGAGTGGATCAGGAAGGAGAACGAATGATCAGATTAGCAACGATCGGAACCAACTTTATCACAGACTGGTTCATGGAAGGAGTTCAGGAATTAGAAGAGATTAAATTAACTGCGGTATATTCAAGAAATTTAGAAAAAGGAAAGCAGTTTGCAGCAAAATATGGTGTAGAGAAAGTATATAACAATTACGAAGAAATGGCACAAGATCCAGAGATTGATGCTGTTTATGTAGCAAGTCCGACTTATATGCATTACGCACATTCCATTACAATGATCAATTATGGAAAACATGTTTTGTGCGAGAAACCAGTCTGTTCAAATCGTGAAGAATTAGATATACTTACCCAAGCAGCGAAAGAACAAGGTGTTGTATTTATGGAAGCTATGAAGAATGTTCATTCACCAGGATTTTATGCAATGATGGATAATCTTCATAAGATCGGAACGATAAGGAGAGCAACGATCCAGTATTGTCAGTATTCTTCTAGATATGACAAATTCAAAAATGGTATCATAGAGAATGCGTTCAATCCAAAGCTTTCTAATGGGGCATTAATGGATATTGGATCTTATTGCATCCATTTCCTCGCAAGTTTATTTGGCAAACCAGAAAAGATCTTGGCGGACAGCATTTTTCTTGAAAATGGAGTTGATGGAGCAGGAAGTGTGATCGCATCTTATGGAGATAAGCAGGCAGAGATCATTTATTCCAAGATCACAGATTCTAAACTGCCAACACAGATTCAGGGAGAAAAGGGCTGTATGATCATTGAAGAATGTCCGATCATTAAGAAGATTACGATTCTTTATCGTAATGGGGAGAAAGAAGAATTACAATTTGAAAAAAGAGACAATCCAATGCTCTACGAGACAAAAGATTTTATAGAACTGATCAAAAAACATAAAGTCGATCATGAATTTTTAAGATCATCAGAGATTGAGATGGATATCACAGATGAAGTACGAAGACAGACAGGAATCATATTTCCAGCAGATAAGATCAGAGAACAATGATCCTAAATAAGAGATTTTAAAATAAGACTAATAAACAAGAAGGGAAATCAAAAAACATGAGAAAGATCATAGCAGCAGGATGTTTGATGATGGCAATGTCATTATGTGTGGGATGCTCATCAAAGAAAGAGGGCAGCAAAGAAACAACAACAGCAACAACGGAAGCCAAAATGAAAGTACAGTCCAAATATAAAGTACCAAAGATCACAGCAGCAAAGAAAACGGATCAGCTGGCTGAAGCACAAAAGGGTGAAACAATTGTTACGATGCAAGTCAAAGGTTATGGAGAGATGAAGTTTAAATTTTTTATGAAAAAAGCACCATTGGCAGTGAAAAACTTCGTAACACTTGCATCAAATGGATATTTTGACGGACAGATCTTTCACAGAGTCATTAATGATTTTATGATCCAGGGTGGAGATCCAACAGGAACAGGTACTGGAGGCGAAAGTATCTGGGGAGAAGAATTTAAGAATGAAGTCTGTGATGAACTTTTACCTTTAAGAGGGGCGTTATGTATGGCAAATTCTGGAGCTGATACAAATGGAAGCCAGTTCTTCATCGTTCAGGCCAAATCAGATACAGCAAAAAAAGGTCTGGAAGAAGGAACTATGGATTTTACCAAGAAACAAAAACACTTATTTTCAGATCAGGGTGGATACCCATCCTTGACAGGAAGCTATACGGTATTCGGACAGATGATTGAAGGATATGATGTGTTAGATAAGATTGCAGCATGTGAGACAAAGGATAGTGGAAGTGGGGAACAAAGCCAGCCGGTGAAGAAAGTTGTGATTGAGAAAATGGCGGTTTCAAATGCAAAATAAATAAAAGGGGAAACAGGTGATGATATGCTGATCGTTGCACTTGATGCATCAAGGAAAGAACCTTTATATGAGCAGATTTATAATTCTATAAAAGAAGAAATTGTAACAGGAGCTTTACCTTTCGGGGCAAAGCTTCCTTCTGCAAGAAGACTTGCAAAACATCTGGATGTAAGCCGCAATACAGTGGATACAGCTTATGCACAGTTGTGTGCAGAAGGCTATATAGAGTCAAAGCCCAAAAGGGGATTTTTTGTCTGTCAGGTTGAAGAACTCGCAGAATTACATATTCCAGTTAAAATTGAGGACGAGGAAGAAGAAATCAAGAAGGAAGAAGTTCCTTATGATTTTTCTCCGGTAGGAGTTGATATGACGCAGTTTCCATATCATATTTGGAGAAAACTTTTAAAAGAGATCATGATCAATGATAATAGTGAATTGTTCCAGAAGGGAAATTTTCAGGGAGATTTAGAACTTCGTAAGGCAATCATGTATTATTTGAGACAGTCAAGAGGTGTGCATGTTCACACTAGCCAGATTGTAGTGGCAGCAGGAATGGAGAATCTATTGTTTTTGATTCATCAGATTCTTGGAGAGAAAGTTTCTATCGGAATTGAGAATCCAGTATACAAAAATGCTTATGCAATCTTAAAAGAACTAAATTTTAAGATTCATCCGATCACTATGGATGAATCGGGAATGTGTGTGGAGCAGCTAGAACAAACAGATGCTAATCTGGCCTATGTGACACCAGCACATCAGTATCCAACTGGAGTGATCATGCCAGTTGGTCGTAGAAGCCAGTTACTAAGATGGGCAAAAAAAGACCCAGACCGTTATATTATTGAAGATGACTATGACAGTGAATTCAGATATCAAGGAAAGCCAATTCCAGCAATGCAGGGATTAGACGATGGAGAAAATGTAATCTATACTGGAACATTTTCAAAAGCGATCGCACCGGCCATTCGTGTATGTTATATGGTATTACCTCAAAAGCTGGTAAAACAATACCAGAAGATTGGGCGGACATTTTCATGTGCAGTATCAAGAATTGATCAGAAAGTATTAACCATGTTTCTGACAGAAGGACATTTTGAGCGGCATTTAAATCGTATGAGAAACATTTATAAGGAAAAACATGATCAGCTTATCATAAGTCTTAAAAAATTGGATTCAAAGATCAAAATATATGGACATGGAGCTGGTGCACATATCATTGTAAGCTTCCCGGTAAATGATCCTTACAAGTTCCAGAAAGAATTAAAACAAAGAGGTGTGATGATCTATCCGCTTTCATGGTACTATATTGAAGGAAAGCCATCGACAGAAGAATATATTTTAGGGTTTACTAGAATGAAAAAAGAAGATATGATAAGAGGGATTGAAATTATAAGAGAAGTACTCTATTCAAAATAAACAGTGGAGGACAATCATATGTCAGAAGAGAAGAATCAAAACGAGATTGAGGAAGTAACAAATGAAGACGAACACAAAGATGTAGAACATTACTGCTATCTTTGCAGACGTCCGGAATCTGTAGCCGGTAAGATGTTAGAACTTCCTAATAATATTTACATTTGTACAGACTGCATGCAAAGAACATTAAATTCTATGAGCAATGGCCAGTTTGGTTTCATTGATGCAAGAAATATGGATCTTGACAGCATGGACATCACAAAGATGATGAACGATATGCAAAGTATGCAGCCAAAAGCAGAAGTAAAGAAGAAAAAGAAAGACAAAAAAGAAACGCCAGAACTTACATTAAAAGACATTCCAGCACCACATCAGATCAAGGCAATGTTAGATGAATATGTCATTGGACAAGATTATGCAAAGAAAGTCATGTCTGTTGCAGTATATAACCATTACAAACGAGTGGTTACAAATACAATGGATGAGATTGAAATCGACAAATCCAATATGCTGATGATCGGACCAACAGGAAGTGGTAAAACATATCTTGTCAAAACACTGGCAAGACTGTTAAAAGTGCCCCTTGCAATCACAGACGCCACATCATTAACGGAGGCCGGATATATTGGAGATGACGTAGAAAGTGTCTTATCAAAGCTTCTACAGGCTGCAGACAACGATGTAGATCGTGCAGAACACGGAATCGTATTTATCGATGAGATCGATAAGATCGCTAAGAAACAAAACACAAACAGCAGAGATGTCAGCGGAGAATCCGTACAGCAGGGACTGTTAAAACTTTTAGAAGGAGCAGAAGTCGAAGTACCAGTCGGAGCTACAAGCAAAAACGCCATGGTACCACTGACAACGATCAATACAAGAAATATCCTTTTTATTTGCGGAGGAGCTTTCCCAAGACTCGAAGGAATCATCAAAAAACGACTGATGAAGAAAACATCTATCGGATTCGGAGCAGATCTTAAAGATCACTTTGATAACGAAGAGAACATCATCTCCAAAGTCACAAACGACGATCTGAGAGAATATGGAATGATCCCAGAATTTATCGGAAGACTTCCAATGGTATTTACATTAGACGGATTAACAAAAGAAATGTTAGTCAAGATCTTAAAAGAACCAAAGAATGCGATCCTGAAACAATACCAGAAGTTATTAGAACTAGATGAAGTCAAATTAGAATTCGATGAAGGAGCATTAGAAGCCATCGCAGAACAAGCCCTGAAAAAGAAAACAGGAGCCAGAGCATTACGTGCGATCATCGAGAAATTTATGCTGGACATCATGTACGAAATACCAAAAGATGACACGATCGGAAGTGTAACGATCACAAGAGACTACATTGAAAACCACGGAAATCCAGAAATTCATCTAAGAGACCAATAAATACAATCCAGATAATCCACGATATATCTAAACACAATGCAGACGGAATTATTAACCAATAGCTTTCCGTCTGCATTTTTATGTGATTCAATAACCTTCCGTATAAAAGAATATAGAAAATAAAATAGTAGTCAATTTGACTACTATTTTATTTTCTATATTCTATTGATTACGAAAGATTATTTAATAACCTTAATCCATCCTTCAGGTGCTTCGATATGTCCCATCTGGATTCCTGTTAAAGTATCATATAATTTCTGGATGACTGGTCCCATTTTTTCCATTCCGCTTGGGAAACAGATTTCGTTACCATGATCATAAATCTTTCCTACAGGAGAGATAACTGCGGCTGTTCCGCATAATCCACATTCAGCGAAATCTTTTACTTCATCAAATAATACTTCACGTTCTTCAACTTCAAGTCCAAGATATTCTTTTGCTACATAAACTAAAGAACGGCGAGTGATAGATGGAAGAATGCTGTCAGATTTAGGTGTTACGACTTTACCATCTTTTGTAACGAAGATAAAGTTAGCTCCACCTGTTTCTTCTACTTTTGTTCTTGTTGCTGGGTCAAGATACATATTTTCATCAAATCCCTGACGATGAGCTTCCATGATTGGGTAAAGGCTCATTGCATAGTTTAATCCAGCTTTGATGTTTCCTGTTCCGTGAGGTGCAGCACGATCGTAATCACTGACACGGATAGTAATAGGTTTTGCACCTTCTTTGAAGTAAGGTCCTACAGGTGTAGTGAATACACGGAACTGGTATTCGTTTGCAGGTTTAACACCGATAACGGCGTCACTTCCAAACATATATGGACGGATATATAATGTAGCACCAGAACCAAAAGGTGGTACGAATGCTTCGTTAGCTGCAACAACTTTCTCAATGGCTTCTACAAATTTGTCTTCAGGGAATACAGGCATTTCAAGTCTTCTACAAGAATCTGCCATACGGCTTGCATTTAAGTCAGGACGGAATACAACAATATGTCCATCTTCAGTTGTGTAAGCTTTCATTCCTTCAAAACATGTCTGAGCGTACTGTAATACACCGGCACATTCAGAGAGTGTGATCGTAGCATCTGTAGTTAATGCTCCTTCATCCCATGCTCCATCTTTATAATTTGCAACAAAACGGTAATCTGTTGGCATATAACCAAAACCGATGTTAGCCCAGTCGATATTTTTCTTTTCCATAATATTAATGCACTTCCTTCTAATCTTATTGTAGAGTCGTTAGCCAGTCTATGGATGGTTGGCTAAAAATTCTTATTGCTAACAGTTTACACCCGAATATTTATGACGTCAAGATATTTTATACATCATAACCATGAATGTTTTTCACCGATGGCCCATAGGTAAGACCAACACCTTGAGAACTTTTTGGTCCCTTTGGATAACCGATGCCGCTGTAATAGATATAATAGGTGCCATTTTCTACAAAGAAGCTGCTGCGGTAAATACCACGGTTATCCCATGTTTTCTTCTTTTGGGATGGTTTTAAGATCGTGATACATTTCTTAAAATCATGTTCATTTTTAGAAGAAGTATAGTAAAGATTCATTTCTCTGTGCTTATGACCATTAATGAAAGCAACAACGATTATCTCATATCCTTTGTTCGTATGAATGACATCGAGATGCCAGCTGCGAAGATTATTTGATGGATATTTTAACTGAATCTTGCGTGGATTACTCCAATGGAATCCGTCTTTGCTTTCACGGTATAGAATCGGATATTTTCCTTTGCAATTAACGGTCCACATCTTATATCGTCCATTTTCATAGATGATCGATGGACTTAGAATGCGGTCAGTGTGTGCATCAGAAACCAATACATTCTGAGCTTTACTCCAATGGATACCATCAGTTGTTGTGCGTTTCATGATCTTATCGATCTGGGTACGATTATCAACCTGGCGCCAGTAGCATTCCAAAGTATTGATATCCTTTCTATATACAAGATGTGTATCAGAATTATATTGCTTGTCAGGATTTTCAAATGGAGTTAGTGGATCCAATGCAACAGCTTTTCCTTCTCCTTCAAATGGTTTCCAGTGAATTTTATCATTGGATACGCAGACATGGGGATTTTCTTTTCGCTGGTCAGCACCTGGGTATGGTGTATAAGCCATCCAGTAGCGGTAGCCGTTCCAAGGTTTGTCAAAATTCAAGACTTTTGGGTGAAATGCCTGATCATCACCATAAGAACTGATGATATTAAGTTTTGATCTGCAAAGTTTCCGTTCCCAAGAGGTGTTTGTTTTTGCAGGCTGGTTAAGTTCTGTCTGCGTGTTTTTTGGTGCACAAGAAGAAGTAACGATCAATAAAGTTAAGATCATCACCAGTGCAATGCTTTTGTTCTTTTTTAACATAATCTCCTCCTTATTGTATGCAGCCTTTCAAATCTACGATCAAAAATCAGAAAATTTACATAGATTTTGCAAAGACTGACTACAGTATAACACAAGAAATGACATTATTTTCATAAAAGCATCATAATTAAGGAAAATGAAAGAAAGTTATTGGGAAAGTATGAAAAATAATGATATAATATTACAGAACAATAAAATAAGCGTAAACGAAAGGGGATTCTTCTCATGGACCAGATGAAGTATCTAAAGGAACTGGCAGTGCGTTATCCAAATGTCGCAGCTGCTTCAACGGAGATCATTAATCTTCAGGCAATCTTACATTTGCCAAAAGGAACAGAACATTACCTGTCTGATGTCCACGGAGAATATGAGAAATTCAGTCATATTATAAGAAATGGATCAGGAGCAGTCAGAAGTAAGATTGAGGATGAATTTGGAAATAAACTAACAAAAAAACAAAAGAAAAATCTAGCATCTGTTATCTATTATCCAGAGCAGAAAATGGATTTAATGGAAGAAGAATTACCAAGGAATGAACTGTTAGAGTGGCAGCATGATACGATGGTACGGCTTGTGCATGTTGCAAGAGCGGTTGGAAACAAGTATACAAGATCAAAAGTAAGAAAAGCAATGAATCCTCAATTTGCCTATATTATGGAAGAATTGATGGTGGAACATCGAAGAGCAGATAAGAAAAAATATGTAGAACAGATTCTTGAGACGATCATAACAACAGGAAGGGTCAGACAGTTTATCGCAGCAATGGCACATCTGATTCAGGATCTTTCCATTGACCATTTGCATGTGATCGGTGATATTTATGACAGAGGTTCAGGTCCACACAGGATCATGGATTGTATCATGAAAACGGAGAATGTAGATATTCAGTGGGGAAATCATGATATTTTATGGATGGGAGCTGCATCCGGGCATCGGGCATGTATTTGTAATGTAGTAAGGATCTGTGCAAGATATAATAATCTGGATGTATTGGAAAATGGTTATGGAATTAATCTGATTCCATTGGCAAGATTTGCACTGGAATGTTATAAAGATGACGATTGTGAGCTATTCCATGCATCTGGAGAAGTTGATGAAAGTAACATCCGTGAAGAAGAATTAAATAAGAAGATGCATAAAGCAATCGCCATCATTCAGTTCAAAGTTGAAGGACAACTGATCAAACGGCGTCCGGATTTTTTAATGGACGATCGATTGTTATTAGACAAGGTTGATTATGAAAAAGGAACGATCACATTGGATGGAAAGGAATATGAACTAAAAGACAAAAATTTTCCAACGATCGATCCAGAAGATCCATATAAGCTGACAAAAGAAGAAGAATACGTGATGGATCATCTTGTGACCGTATTTAAATATTGCGCTTATCTTCAGGAACATGTAAGATTTTTGTTTGCGAAAGGAAATTTATATAAAGTATTTAATGGAATGCTTCTGTATCATGGCTGTGTACCGTTGAATGAAGATGGTACCTTCCGTGAGGTAGAGATCGAAGGAAGAAAATATGCGGGAAAAGAACTTTATGATATCTTGGAACATCTGGCAAGACAAGGGTATTATGAAGAGAAGAATATGAAAGCTAGAAAATACGGACAGGATATCATGTGGTTCATCTGGTCTAATGAAAATTCACCTGTTTATGGAAAAGCAAAGATGGCAACGTTTGAAAGGTATTTTCTGGATGATGCAGATCTTAAGAAAGAGAAAAAAGACTATTATTATCAATGGTATGAAAATGAAACAGTGATCAATCAGATCTTAGAAGAGTTTGGCTTAGATCCGGCGACAGGAAAGATCGTCAATGGACATATGCCAGTTGCGGTCAAGAAAGGAGAAAGTCCGATTAAATGTGGTGGTAAACTGTTTGTCATTGATGGAGGATTTTCAAAAGCATATCAGAAGACAACAGGAATTGCGGGATATACACTTGTTTCGAATTCGTATGAATTAAAAATCGTAGCACATGAACCATTTGTATCAAGAGATACAGCAATTCGTGAGGAAACAGATATTCATTCTGACACAACGATTATCAATAAGGTAACAAAACGAAAATGTGTTCTTGATACGGATAATGGAAAAGCATTACAAGAAAAAGTGGCAGATCTTGAACAGTTATTATGGGCTTATCAGAAAGGACTGATTACGGAGCGTATATTATAGCAAGTTGCAATGGTAAGACAATGAAGTGTAAGGTTACTGTAAAATAACAAATTAAGAAGTTGTAGCATAAACTATAAAAAAATCCGAGGTATTCTTATGCCATGCGAAAATGCCGCCCAAAGTGATGACTACTTTGAATTTATTGGAGAATATAGTGGAGTTGTTGACTATGTAAAAGAAGAATTTAACACCGAATGTATCACAGTCATCGATCAAAGATTTGCAATCGCATACGTCCCGAAAAATGGACGGACATCAATCTACGGACAAAACTGCCCATACAACACGATCCCAAGATGTTTTGGCTTGATGGATACACAGATGTTAGAAGATGTTGGAGTTGCACAAGTAAGGAGAAGTACGTTAGAACTTTATGGAAATGGTGTCTTGGTCGGAATGATCGATACAGGAATCGACTATGAACACCAGGCATTCCGCTATGAAGACGGTAGCAGCAAGATTTATTCTCTATGGGATCAGACAATCAAAGGCAATCCAGAAGATACCTTCCTAGGATACGGAACAGAATACACAAAAGAACAGATCGAAGAAGCACTAAGAAGTAAAGTGCCGCAAGAAAAAGTACCATCGAAGGATGAATCCGGACATGGTACTTTTTTAGCAGGATTAATCGCAGGAAATGAGGACAACGAAGCAGGTTTTTCAGGGATTGCCCCAAATGCAGGACTCATTGTTGTCAAGTTAAGAAAGGCAAAAGATTATTTAAAAGAATACTACTGCATTGACCCAAAATACGAAGTATATGCAGAAACAGATATCATGCTGGCAGTCCGCTATATTGATGCGATCGCAGAACAACTGCAAAGACCTGTTGTCATATTTTTAGGAATCGGAACAAGCCTTGCATCCCATCTTGGAACAGGTCCATTAGATCAATATCTGTCAGGCAGAGCTATGCTTCGAGGAGTCGCAGTCGTCACAAGTGCCGGAAATGAAGGGCAGGCAAGACATCACTACAGCGGTCAGGTTTCACAAAATGCATCCAAAGTAGAAGTAAAAGTCGGAGAATCAGAATATGGATTTACGATGGAATTATGGGGATTAGCACCAAACCGATATTATGTGGATATCGAATCACCATCTGGACAGAAAACGGGAAGGATTCAAGGAGGATTAAGCGGACAGAGAGATGTCACATTTTTACTGGAAAGAACAAGGCTGATCGTGGAATATTTTACAGTAGATACATCTGCAGGAGCACCTGTCATCGTTATGAGATTTCAAAATCCAGCCCCCGGGATTTGGAATATCTATGTCAGCGATGATGAAGTTGGAAACAGAGAGTTTGATCTATGGCTTCCAATTACAAATTTTCTAAGTGAAGACACATTTTTTTTAGAATCGACACCATATAATACACTGGTAGCACCATCCAATACAGGATTATTAATGTGTTGCGGAAATTATAATTCTAATACAGGAAGTCTTGCGATCGACAGCAGCAGAGGTTTCCCAAGAAATGCGATCAAACCAGATTTTACAGCACCCGGAGTAGAGATCTTAGGACCACTTCCAAGAAATCGTTATGGAAGAAGATCAGGAACCAGTGTCTCAGGAGCTATCGCAGCAGGAATCGCAGCATTGATGTTGGAATGGGGAATTGTACAGAAAAATGATATGCAGATGAATACGACGAGGATTAAGAATTATCTGATCCGCGGTGCAAGAAGAGATCAAGGGAGAATATATCCTAATCGAGAATGGGGATATGGGGAAGTTGATCTTTATGAGACGTTTTTGGGAATACGGTAAAAGAATGAAGATAAGAAAATTGTTTGAAGATAATTCAAAGATATGGAACAGACAGCCATTATTTGATGCAGTCTGGAAGAAAGACACAGAAACAGCAACAAAGGAAATGAATAAACTACTTAGAAAAACAATCAGTTATCACGATTATAAAGAAGATTTCTACCATGCATTTCTTGCAGGAATTTTTGCAGGAGCAGGCTATATGGTGGAATCAAATAAAGAACATGGAGAAGGCAGAAGTGATGTGGTTGTTTATGACTCTATAGATGGAAGAGTTGTGATATTCGAGGCAAAGTATTCGAAGACGGTCGATGCAATGGATCAGGATTGTCAGGCAGCGATCAAACAGATCGATCAACGGATGTATGCAAAAGAGTATGAAGACAGCTGTGATGAAGTGATCTGTTATGGGATTTCTTTTTATAAAAAGAGATGTACGATTTTGAAGAAGTAGTTGTAAGGTAGAAAAAATTTAAGTTGTGGAGTTGGCCAACTGTAGATTTTTTGTCACATATACGAAAGCCTATCAAATCACAATTTTCAATTTCCGATAATTCGCCCAGCAAAGGAACAAACAACTAAGAAACAATCCCCCAAAATATCCCTTAACCCCATACAAAGGAATGACAAATAAAATAAAACAGATCTGAATCACAAGAGATACACTGTTATGTAGCAGTGTATCTTTCGTTTTTCCAAGTCCATTTAAAATCGTAGATAAGATTGAAGAACAATACAAAAACGGACATAGAAAAGACAATAATCTTAAATATTCCCCGCAAAGTTTATTATGAAAAAAGAAGTTCCCAATCCAAGGAGCTAATACAAAGAATCCGCCCCAAGCCCCAACTCCAAGAATCAAACAAAAAATGATAGGCAGGATCGCACAACGTCTAAGATAAGCAGAATTATTTTCAGCTTTGGCAGCGGAAATCTTAGGTAAGAGCATTAAAGATAAAGCATTTGTGATCGTAGATGGAAACATAATAAAAGGAAGTACCATTCCACTTAAGATTCCATAAATCTCGATACTACGATACCGATTTCCATAAAAGCGATATAACATCATCGGAATCAGAATACTTTGCACACTCTGCAATAAAGTGACAGACAAGCTGTTTAAAGTCAGGGGAATCCCAAGAGATAACAGTTCGTAACATAAAGAACGTTTTGATACAGTCGAACCGGATTCTGCCTTAACATGATCAGATTTTTTATGTAAAAGATAATAGATCACAGTAAAGAAAAATGAAACGATTTCACCGACAGCCATTCCACAAACAGCAAGGAATGCAGCAACTGGCATTTTTTCTATCAAGAATATAGAAAGTAAAAAAATGGAAGAAACCCGAGAAATTTGTTCTAAACACAAAGAAAGTGCGGGGACATAAGAATTTCCGACTCCAAGACAATATCCATGAATACAGTTTTTGACACCGACAAAAGGAAGAACAAGGACAGCAAGCCGAAGGCATGGCACGCAGGCAGGTTCATGAAGAAAGACAGTACAGATTTTATCTGCATATACAAAGCAAAAAAAGGAAAAAATAAAACAAAGCACCATTGTCAAAAGAATTGTAAGTCGAAGAGTTGTTTTGGCAGCATCAACTATTCCTGCAGCTTTTTTTTCCGCAGTGATCTTAGAAAGTGCAATCTGAAATCCCTGAAAGCAGACCGCAAACCCAAGAAGATATACAGGAAAGATCAACTGATAAATTCCAATCTGATGTGCACCAATCATCCCTGCAAGAAATATTCTATTATAGAATCCAATGAGCCGTGAAAGAAAATTTGAAATTGTTAAGATCACAGTGCCACAGATAAATGGGCTTGCATTTTTCATAAGAGATACCAGCCGTTTTTAATCATTGTATGAAATAAAAAAATAAGATATTCCAAATAATGTTGACATCACAAAGATGCTTTGTTAATATAACAAATGAAATCCGAGTTATATAGTCGGGATTGAGGTGAGAGAATGAAATTATCGACAAAAGGACGCTATGGATTAAGAGCAATGGTAGATATTGCAGTATACAGTCAGGATAGTCCGGTACCGATCAGTGCGATCGCAGAACGGCAGAATATTTCTGTCAGCTACTTAGAGCAATTATTACCAAAACTTAAGAAGGCAGGAATTATCAAAAGTATTCGTGGGGCACAAGGTGGATATATGTTGGATAAAGATCCAAAAGACATTTCCGCAGGAGATATTTTAAGAACTCTGGAAGGAGATCTAACACCGATCGACTGTGCAGCATTTACTGGAGATACATCCACTTGCAGCGGAACAAAGTTCTGTGTAACTAAGACAGTCTGGCAAAGAATCAATGATAGCATCCAGCAGGCGGTTGATTCAATTACCTTACAAGAATTGATGGAAGAATCAATCGAAATACATAATAAATATGATCAAGAAGAAAGGCAGGAATCATAATCATGGAAAAGAAAATCATTTACTTAGATCATGCAGCAACTACAGCAACAAGACCGGAAGTTGTAGATGCAATGCTTCCTTATTTTACAGAAAATTTCTGGAACCCATCCAGTGTATATACACCAGCATTAAATAACCGTAAAGTCATAGATGAATCAAGAGATACGATCGCAAAATCTCTTGGAACAACACCAGAGAACATCTATTTTACAGCAGGTGGTTCTGAATCTGATAACTGGGCATTAAAATGTACAGCAGAAGCTTATGCAAGCAAAGGAAAACATATCATCACAAGTAAGATCGAGCATCATGCGATCCTTCATACATGTGAATATCTTGAAAAAAGAGGATTCGAGATCACATATATCGATGTTGATGAAAACGGAATCTTAAAATTAGATGACCTAAAAGCAGCAATCAGACCAGATACGATCTTAATTTCTGTGATGTTTGCAAACAACGAGATCGGAACGATCCAGCCAATCAAAGAGATCGGTGCGATCGCGAAAGAACATGGAATCATCTTCCATACAGACGCAGTTCAGGCATATGCACAGATTCCAATCAATGTCGATGAATACAACATCGATATGTTAAGTGTCAGCGGACATAAATTCGGTGGACCAAAAGGAATCGGATTCTTATATATCAGAAAAGGATTAAAACTTCGTTCTTTCGTTCATGGTGGAGCTCAGGAAAGAAAGAGACGTGCCGGAACAGAAAATATCACAGGTATCGTAGGACTTGCAAAAGCAGTCGAGATCGCATTTGCAACAATGGATGAAAGAATCAAGAAAGAAACAGAAGTTCGTGACTATGCGATCAAGAGAATCTTAGCAGAAGTTCCATACTGCAGATTAAATGGAGATGCAGTGAAGAGAGTACCCAATAATATCAACATCAGTTTCCAGTTTATCGAAGGTGAATCCTTACTGATCATGCTTGATATGGCAGGAATCTGTGCATCTAGTGGATCAGCATGTACATCTGGATCTTTAGATCCATCTCATGTATTGTTAGCTATCGGACTGCCTCATGAGATCGCTCATGGATCACTTCGTATGACAATTGGAGAAGAAACAACAAAAGAAGATATGGACTATGTTGTTGATAAGATCAAAGAAATCGTGACAAAATTAAGAAAGATGTCACCATTATACGAAGATTTCGTAAAGAAAAATAACTAGAAAATTATAGATAGATAAATCAGGAGGAATCACAATGTACAGTGAGAAAGTAATGGATCATTTTCAGCATCCAAGAAACGTAGGAGAAATTGAAAACGCCAGTGGTGTTGGAACAGTTGGTAACGCAAAATGTGGAGATATCATGAGAATCTACTTAGATATCGATGATAATGGAATCATTCAGGATGTCAAATTCAAGACATTTGGATGTGGAGCAGCTGTTGCAACAAGCAGTATGGCAACAGAATTAGTAAAAGGAAAGAACATCCAGCAGGCATTAGAAGTAACAAACAAAGCTGTTATGGAAGCATTAGACGGACTTCCACCAGTGAAAGTTCACTGTTCTTTACTTGCAGAAGAAGCAATTCACGCAGCATTATGGGATTATGCTGAGAAAAATGGTATCAAGATCGAAGGATTAGAAAAACCTAAAACAGATATCAGTGAAGGTGAAGAAGAAGAGGAATACTAGGAGGCAGCTGTGAAAGAAAAAGTCGTGGTTGGAATGTCAGGAGGTGTTGACTCATCTGTTGCGGCATATCTCTTAAAGAAGCAGGGATATGACGTGATCGGTGTGACAATGCAGATCTGGCAGGAAGAAGATGAGTTTGTTCAGGAGGAGAATGGCGGATGCTGTGGATTATCAGCGGTTGATGACGCAAGACGTGTTGCCCAGGCAATTGGAATCCCACATTATGTTATGAACTTCAGAAAAGACTTCAAAGATAAAGTCATTGACTATTTCTGTGAAGAATATTTAAATGCAAGAACTCCAAATCCATGTATCGCATGTAACCGTTATGTAAAATGGGAGTCCTTGTTAAAGCGTTGCTTAGATATTGGAGCAGACTATATTGCAACCGGACATTATTCACAGATCACAAAGCTTGATAACGGACGTTACGCATTAAAATGTTCTAAGACACAGAAGAAAGATCAGACCTATGCCCTGTATAATCTGACTCAGAATCAGCTTTCCAAAACACTCATGCCAATCGGGGCATATACCAAAGATGAAGTCAGAGCGATCGCAGAAGAGATCGGACTTTTAGTAGCTAAGAAGCCTGATAGTCAGGATATCTGCTTTGTAGATGATAACTATGGTGAATTTATTGAAGAGACAACTGGAACAAAGATTCCAAAAGGAAATTTTGTAGATCCAGAAGGCAATGTCTTAGGACAGCACAAAGGAATCATCTACTATACTGTAGGACAGAGAAGAGGTTTGGGACTGTCCTTGAAGAAACCAGGATATGTCATTAAAGTAGATAAAGATACGAATGAGGTCGTCGTCGGAGACAAGCAGGATTTATTTGCCAATGTTTTATATGGAAATAAAGTTAACTGTATGTCTGTACCAGCATTTGAAGATGGTATGAGACTGATGGCGAAGATCCGTTATAATAGTTCGGAAGTTCCTTGCAGAGTTTATATGACAGGGGAAGATGAAGTGAGAGTTGTCTTTGACGACCCACAAAGAGCGATCACACCGGGACAGGCCGTTGTATTCTATGATGGAGATATTGTTGCAGGAGGAGCTACGATCCTTCGTGCGGCAAATGAATAAATAAAAAAACAAGGAAGTTTTTATATCTCAAAAAAGGTATAAAAACTTCCTTGTTTTCTATATTTTTCTATTTCAAATAAAAAAATCATGTTATAATGAAAAAAGTAGTTCATGATGATAAGGGGGAAATGATATTATGAAAAAAAGGTTTCTGGCCGCACTGATGGCATGCATGATGATCATATCATTATTGACAGCATGTGGCAGTTTAAAGAAAGATGAGGCAAAGACGGTCAAGCTAGACCCAGATAATCCAGTGACGTTAAAAGTCTGGCATTATTATAATGGAAACCAGCAGGCAATATTTGACAAACTACTAGAGAAATTTAATTCAACCGTTGGAAAAGAACAAGGAATTTATGTTGAAGGCTATGGACACGGATCAGTTGCAGATCTTGATAAGGCATTGACAAGTTCGGTAAACGAAGAAGTAGGTGCAGAAGATATGCCAGATATTTTTTCAACTTATGCAGATACGGCATATTCCATCCAGAAAAAGGGAAAATTAGCAGATCTATCACCATATTTTACGAAGAAAGAACTTTCAAAATATGTAGATTCCTACATCAAAGAAGGATATTTAAATAACGATAAAAAGCTGTATTTACTTCCAGTTGCTAAATCAACGGAAGCAATGCTTTTAAATACGACAGACTGGGAACCATTTGCCAAGGCAATGAAAGTGACAACGGATGACCTGAAGACAACAGAGGGAATCACAAAAGTAGCAAAGAAATACTATGAATGGACAGATGCAAAGACACCGAATACACCAAATGATGGAAAAGCATTCTATGGAAGAGATTCCATGTCAAATTATTTTGTGATCGGAATGAAGCAGATGGGTCAGGAATTATTTAGAGTCAAAGATGGAAAAGTAACAGTGAATGTAGATAAAAACTCCATAAAACGTTTATGGGAAAACTATTATGTACCATATGTGAGTGGCTATTTTGCATCTTACGGAAGATTCAGATCTGACGATGTGAAGACAGGAAATATTATTGCATATACAGGTTCTACGTCTTCTGCATTTTATTTCCCGGATAAGGTAGAAGAAGATAAGGGTTCTCATAAGATTGATTATAAAGTATTAGAAGCACCGATCATGAAAGGTGGAAAAAATTATAAAGTGCAGCAGGGTGCTGGAATGGCAGTGACGAAATCAGATGATAAACACGAATATGCAGCGACTGTATTTTTAAAATGGTTTTCAAAGAAAAAACAAAACCTTGAATTTGTTTGTGAATCTTCTTATCTGCCAGTTTTGAAAGAAGCCAACAATATGAAGAGTGTGAATCAGATGATCAAAGATAAGAAGATCAAAGTAGATGATAAAACCTACGATTGTCTGAAGAACACATTGGATAATTTTGATAAAACAAAATTTTACACAACAAAGACATTCAAGAATGGATATAGTATGCGAAAAGTCTTGGACTATAATTTATCCGATCAGGCAACTGCGGATAAAGCTGCCATTGATAAAGCGATCAAGGCAGGTGCATCCAGAGAAAGTGTGTTAAAGCAATACACATCAGATAAGAATTTTGAAACATGGTATCAGGGATTTTGCAGTGCACTTGAGAAAGCACAGGAAGCAAAGGAAACGAAATGAAAGTTTCATAGTAACAGGGGAGACAGAGCGTGAAAAAGAAGAGATCATTATTGCAGATCATGTTAATACCGATGCTTGTAATCATATTGATCCAGGGGAGTATACCGTTTTTGACACTTGTACTGAGCGGGATCAAGAAGAGTCTGGAAGATAATACGATACAGATGGATACGCATATGGTAGAGAAAAACCAGTTGATCCTGCAAAATGATATGAATGAGAAATGGCGTACGATCTACAAAGAGAGTGATGGGCTTTCACTGAATCTCGAGAATTTATTAAAAAGTGATCATAAAACGATAAAGCAGTTTTTGAAATCAAAAGAATTACAGGGGCAGTATCTGGAAAAGGTATTCCCACAGCTTTTGAGTACACTACAGTATAATACAACATCTGGTGTTTTCCTAGTACTGGCGAATGACCAGGATATTTCAAAAGAAGCAGATTATCAAGGAGTTTTTGTAAGAGATTCTAATCCACAGTCTAAGACAGTTTCGAATACAGATTTACTAATGGAACGTGGCAGTAAGAAGCTGTCTCATAATGAGAAGATTTCCTTAGATAGTCCGTGGGTAACCAATTTCCATTTTTGTGGAAATGGACAGCGAAGTGCCGATGATTTTTATTATCAGCCATACATAGCGGCACAGAAATATAAAGATAGTAAGATGGTCGATCTTGGCTATTGGGCTAAGCCATTTATTTTGGAAGACAGTTATTTGGATGATCATAAGATGATCACTTATTCTGTACCTTTGAAGTATGATGGAGAAATCTATGGAGTTTTGGGAGTGGAGATTTCCTTGGATTTTTTAAACAGTTACTATTCTGTACATGATCTTGATACTTCAAGAAATGCAGGATATGCATTGACGATCGATCAGTCGGATGATTCTGATAAAACTTATGAGATCATCAGTGGAAAAGGAACACTTTATGATGCAGCAGCAAGAGTTGGAAAGACTTTAAAATTACAACAACAAACAGGAAAAGAATTATATAAAGTGAAGAATGCTTTTGTTGGAACGCAAAGAATCTATGCGATCACAAAACCTCTAAAATTATATAGTAATAATGTACCATATGAGGATACGAAGTGGACATTGTGTGGATTTGTTACAGAGGATTCTATCTATGGACTTGGAAATCAGGTATATATGTGGATCATTGCAACAATCATAGGAAGTACATTATGTGCAGTTATCCTTTTATATATTTTGATACGTTATGTGACAAAACCAGTATATACGCTTGCTGAAAGTGTAAGAGGCGGGGTTAAGAAAATTCATCAGTATGGATCATCATCGATCAAAGAAATCAATGAACTTCATGAAGTGATCGAAACATTGACAGATGCACAGCAAGAAGCAGAAGATAGGCTGTTGGAAGAAAAAGAACGTTATAAGATTGCAGTAGAGACATCCAATGATTTGTTCTTTACTTATCGTAAGAAGGATAAGATCCTTGAAATTGTAAACAGCAAAGGATTTGATGGAGTCTGGAAATGCAAAGACCATCCAGAATATTTAAGAAACGAGTGTATCCATCCGGAAGACCGCAAGAAAGTATTTGACATTTTTAAGACAGACGAGAAGAAATTGAATATTGAATGCCGTTTAAGAGGGAATGTTCATAAAGACTATAAATGGGTAAATCTGACGGGAAGTGTGATGAAGGATGAGAATGGAGAATATGATCGTGTGGTTGCCTGTGTACATGACATTCAGCAGCACAAGATGTTAGAAGAAGCACAGAAAAATAAACAGATTCTTGATTCTACAACGAAGTTTTACCGTTTGGAACATGGAATTAATGAAATCATGTTACGAATGAAACAGGTTCATAAGTCAGTATTCACAGAACTTGAGATTGATCAGTTTACAAAATTAAACCAAAAATATGGTCTGGTATTTGGAGACCTGATACTGGAACATTTAGCAAAGATCATTCGTAGAGAATGTATAGAGCAGAAGATCAACGATGCTATTTTTATTCGTGGAAATGCAGGAAAGATTGTAATCTGGATTCCACACAAAAGTGTAGATGATATGAAACAACTTCTTGATCTGATCAGAGAAGATTTTGAAAATATGATTCATAAAGATTATCAGGAATTAAGCTTTAAGGCAGGAATATCTATGATATCAAAGGACGATGATATATGGGAAATGCTAAAACAGACAGAAAAAGCTTTACAGCTAGCAAAAAGCAAGCAGATGAAAGAACTTTGTTATGAAGAATTATCCAAAGAAGAACAGATCATTCCTAAAGATATGAAGATTGAAGAACGCCCAATTTTTGAAAAGCTAAAAGAAATGAGTCTGTCATCATTGGCATTAAATTTATTTGACCGTAGTAGTGATATGAAGGTTGCAATGGATGTACTTGCTCTGAAACTTCAGGAAGTTTGTCATCTTAAAAATCTTGAGATCATAAACTTTAGCAAAGAATATCTGGTAAATAGCTATTCCTATCAGTGGAAACAGGAAGATACACAAAAATGGAGCGGAATCGTACATTGTAATGCAACACAATATGCAGATTTCATAAAAAATAACATTAAGCAAAAGATTCTTCCAATCACACAAAAGCTGCGTCAGGAACCATTACTGAAAGACTTTGTCAAAGAACAAGATGGTATGATCTTCCATATGCTTGATGATGGAGAATATTCTGGAAGTGTATTATTTATTGGAGTAGAGCGTCAATATATTTATGAGGAGAAAGAGCAGAAACAGTTAGAAGAGATTAGTGCGATCATCCAAAACCGAATGAACCTGCAACGTCACAATCTCCTGGCTCAGGCAAAATCTGATTTCCTTGCACGAATGTCACATGAAATCAGGACACCAATGAATGGTATTATCGGTATGACGGAGATTGCTTTAAGAGAAGATCAAGGGGAAGCAAGAAGAATGGATTGTTTAAGAAAGATTCAGAGTTCTTCTACATATCTGCTTGGCATTTTGAATGATATTCTTGATATGAGCAAGATTGAAAGTGGGAAGATGCAGCTTGTAAAAAAGAAATATTCATTGAATCAAGTGATCGAAGATCTAAGCGTTGTGATGGAATCAAAGATAAAGCAAAAGAAGCTACATTTTGTAAAACAGATTGAACTGATTCACCATACATTCATATGCGATGAACTAAGACTTAATCAGATTCTTGTGAATCTCTTAAGTAATTCGGTCAAATATTGTGATGAAGCTGGATATATCTCACTGATCGTGAAAGAAACAGCTATGGATGAGAAACATTCTGATGTTTATTTTGCGGTGCAGGATAATGGATGTGGAATTGCAAAAGATAAGCAGGAGATCATTTTCAAACGTTTTGAGCAGGCCGATAATTCTGATCTCGCAAGAAGACAAGGAACAGGACTGGGACTTGCAATCAGTAATCGTTTAGTTCATATGATGGATTCAGAGATTGAACTTCAAAGTGAGTTAGGAAAAGGAAGTATCTTTGGATTTCATGTGACACTGGAACTTGCACAAGATCAGGAAGAGGTAAAGAAAGCAGAGGATCATCCATTAAATGTGGAAGGAAAGAGAATTTTGATCGCAGAAGATAATGAGCTGAATATGGAAATCATTACAACGATACTAAAGGACTATAAAGTGATCGTGGAATCTGTTTATAATGGACAAGAAGCATTGGATAAGATCAAAGCAAGTGCTCCAGGATATTATGATCTTATTTTTATGGATATCATGATGCCAGTGATGGATGGGCTTGAGGCAACCAAAGAGATTCGAAGACTTTCAAGAAGAGATTGTCAGGAGATTCCAATCATAGCAATGAGTGCGAATGCATTTGATGAAGATGTGAAAAAGTCTCTTGCAAGTGGGATGAATGGACATTTATCTAAACCGATCGATCTTGCTAAGTTGGAAGAGGTTTTATTGTTAATATCTTCTTAGTCTTTATAGATATCAGATGAGTATATGCGTATTTTATTTCATACTTTCTTCTAAAAAAAAGGTATGTTACAATACTATGAGTTGTATATTAACAAATAACAGGAGAAAGAGGTAGTATGCTAAATTTTATCAGAGGATTTTGTATGGCATTAGCTGACAGCGTTCCGGGTGTATCTGGTGGAACGGTTGCGTTCTTACTTGGATTTTATGACAAGTTTATCACATCACTCGATCATTTGATGTCAGGAACAAAAGAAGAAAGAATCGAAGCAATCAAGTTTTTAATAAGAATTGGAATTGGATGGGTAATCGGAATGGGGGCAGCGGTTTCTGTTCTGGCTAGTATTTTTGATGATAAGATCTATGAGATCAGTTCCTTATTCTTAGGACTTATCATCTTTGCGATTCCAATGATCTGTAAAGAAGAGAGGGATTCCTTAAAAGGGAAATATCAGAATATCATTTTTGTAGTGATCGGAGTTGTATTAGTTGCAGCGATCACATATTTTAATCCGGTATCTGGAAAAGGTATCAGTGTCAGTGTAGAACATTTAAATGTTACACTTGGTATTTACATCTTTGCGGTAGCAATGGTAGCAATTTCAGCAATGGTGCTTCCTGGGATTTCAGGATCAACTATGCTTTTGATCTTTGGATTATACATTCCAGTGATCACTGCTGTTAAAGAAGTAATGCATCTAAATCTGTCTTACTTTCCAGTTGTTGTGATCTTCGGACTTGGAGTCTTAACAGGGATCGCACTTGTCATTAAATTGATCAAGAGAGCTTTGGAAAATCATCGTTCAGCAATGATTTATTTTGTCATTGGAATGATGATCGGGTCTTTATATGCAATCGTTATGGGACCAACAACACTGGAGAATACGAAGGCAGCAATGACACTTCATACGTTCCATCCGGTATTCTTTATTATCGGTATTGCAATCGTTTTTGGACTTGAGAAGATCAAAGCAATTTCTGAATAATCCAATGAATTTAATAAAATACGAGAGTATAATAAAGGAGTTTTGCAGAATTTTATCTGTAAAGCTCCTTTTTTGCATATGTTATGTATGTCGTAAAATTACGATTGTAAATTCATAACAAACATTCACAGTTTTGACATAATCCTATGATAGAATAAAATCAACAAAATGAGAAAAGCTGTTTTTTACTCGATAGGAAGTACAGTATTATAAATGATCGTATAAAAATAAAATCAGGAGGAAGATATAAGGTGAGTGAATTAAAGATATTAGTTGTGGATGATGAAAGCAGAATGCGAAAGCTAGTGAAAGACTTTCTCACAAGAGCAGGCTATCAGGTACTAGAAGCACAGGATGGTGAAGAAGCGGTTGATACCTTTTATTCTACAAAAGGAATCAATCTTTTAGTCTTAGACGTTATGATGCCGAAGATGGACGGATGGGAAGTTGTCAAAGAGATCCGTAAGGTATCGAAAGTTCCGATTATCATGCTGACAGCCAAGGATCAGGAACAGGACGAGCTTCTTGGATTTGAACTTGGGGTGGATGAATACATTTCCAAGCCATTCAGCCCAAAGATTTTAGTAGCCAGAGTGGAAGCTCTTTTAAGAAGAACGGTTCAGACAGAAGGTGAACAGTTAGAAGCAGGCGGAATCGTGATGGATGTTGGAGGACACCATGTATCGATAGATGGGAAAGGAATCAATTTAAGTTATAAAGAATTTGAATTGTTACAATACTTTATGTCCAATCAGGGAAGAGCACTTACAAGAGAGAGTATCTTAAATCAGGTGTGGAATTATGACTATTTTGGAGATGCCAGAACAATTGATACGCATGTGAAGAAATTAAGAAGTAAACTTGGCGAGAAAGGTTCTTACATTCATACGATCTGGGGCATGGGATATAAATTTGAGGTTGAAGAGAATTGAAAAAGAGAGTATTAAAAAACCGTTCAGTCCGAGTAAAGATGACTTTGATGCTGATCATTATCATGACATCTGTGATCTTATTGTCTGTATTAGTAAATCTTACGATGCTTAAAACATACTATACAGAAAAAGAGAAAAAGGCAATTAAGGAATCATACTGTGAGATACAGAAAGTGTTTAAGAAGGATACAGTTCGTAAGAATGATGTTGATGAGATTGCCAAAAAGTATAATTATAGAATTATGATCAATGATTCGACAGGACAGAATGTATATAGCTCAGAAGGCGAAAAGAGTTTTATGTATAAAAACCTTTGGAATATTCTAAATAATAATCTGGACAGAATCAGTAATGAGATCAGCAAACAGGGATATGCAGTTATGACCAATTCCAATAAGAGTATTGGAACAAGTATTAATCTGATCGGATATCTGGAGGATGATTATACGGTGATCATTAGCACACCGATGGAAAGTATTCAGACAAGTGCAAGATTATCAGGACAGTTTACGATGTATGTTGGATTGGTCTTGATCGTTTGTGGTGCAGTGGCAATGTATTTATACAGCCGCCAGTTTACAAAGCCAATCGAAGATATGGCAAAAGCAGCGAATCAGATGTCGCATCTTGATTTTGATGTAAAAGTACCAACAGGATCAGATGACGAACTTGGAAGGCTTGGGAACAGTATCAACGAGCTATCGTCTAAATTGGAATTAACTATTTCAGAACTAAAAACGGCAAACAATGAGCTTCAAAAGGATATTGAGCAGAAAGTTCAGATTGATGAGATGCGAAAGGAATTCTTATCCCATGTATCACATGAATTAAAGACGCCGATCGCATTGATCCAAGGATATTCAGAAGGGCTGAAAGACAATATCTTAGATGACGAAGAAAGCAAGGAATTCTACTGTGACGTTATCGCAGATGAAGCAAAGAAGATGAACAGGATGGTTCAGAAACTGCTGACACTCAATCAGATTGAGTTTGGAAATAATCAGGTTAACATGGAACGATTTGATATTACGGAAATGATTCAAAATATGGTGGAAGCAAGTAAGATCCTTGTGGAGAAACAAGGAGTTCAGATTATTTTTGATGAACCAGAGACACATGTGTGGGCAGATGAATTTATGATCGAAGAGGTTGTGAATAACTACTTGAGCAATGCAAGAAATCATGTTACAGATGGAGGAATCATCAAAGTAAGCTATTGTCAGCATGGAAAGGACTTAAGAGTCAAAGTATTCAATACAGGAGATCATATTCCACAGGAAGATATCGATAAGCTTTGGGTAAAATTTTATAAAGTCGATAAGGCAAGAACAAGAGAATACGGTGGAAGCGGAATTGGATTGTCTATCGTTGAAGCTACGATGAAAGCTCATGGCAAAGATTACGGAGTTACGAATGTAGAAGGTGGAGTAGAATTTTACTTTGAAGTAGAATCCGCAGATTCTGAATCCGAATAGTATGATTCAATGTAAAAATAATACAGACAAGGAAACGATTCTTGTGGTATGATATAGAAAGAGTGAAAGCAGGGGAAATCAGTGTAAGCTGGTTTCCTTTGGCAAATAAGGATAAAAAGGATGAAAGAAATATGTTAAAAGATTACAAAGACCAGATTCAGGATGCAGACCTTGTATTAGTCGGAATCGGACGAGAATTACGTGCAGACCGTCTGATCGATTTTAAGAAAGCAATCGCAAATGAACATTATCAGAATCTGATCGGCAAAGATGATGAAGATTCCAAATGGATGAGAACAGTCTACGAAAGAGAATATTTATTATCTATGAAAGAGACAGATCTGTTCAAAGAATTAGAAGAAGTTTTAGAAGGAAAAGAATATTTTGTAGTGACAAGCAATGATGATGGATTATTATATCATACTCATTTAAAGAAAGATCATGTTACTGCACCATGTGGCAACGGTGATTTCTTCCAGTGCAGCGGACCATGTGATGAACAGCTCTATCCAGCCAACTTAGGACTTAAAGATCTAATTGACTATTACGAGAAAACAGGTAAGATCGAACATCTGGAGTGTCCAAAGTGTGGCAAACAATTAATCTTTAATGTCCGTACAGAAGAGACAAAATCCATCTATATCGAAGGAGCCTACCTAAATTCATGGGCAAGTTATACGAAATGGCTCCAAAACACTTTAAATAAAAAGCTTTTTATATTAGAATTAGGAGAAGGTTTTGAAGTTCCAAGTTTGTTCCGCTGGCCTTTCGAGAAGATGGCATTCTACAATGAGAAAGCAACTTTTGTAAGAGTGCATCATTCACTTTACCAGATTGGAAAAGAGATCAAAGAAAAAGGAATCGGGATCAAGATGGACAGCCGTGACTTTTTAAACATAGCACACGAATAGAGGAGACAGCCTATGATAGCGATTATCGATTATGATGCAGGAAATATCAAAAGTGTTGAGAAAGCACTGAATTACCTCGGAGAAGAAGCAATCATCACAAGAGATCACGATGAGATCGTAAACAGCGACAAAGTCATTCTTCCAGGAGTTGGGGCATTTGCAGATGCGATGGAGAAGATTCGTCATTATGGATTAGAAGATACGATTCATGAAGTCGTAGAGAAGAATATTCCATTTTTAGGGATCTGTCTTGGGCTACAGTTAATGTTTGAATCTAGTGATGAAGGACCAGGGGTGAAAGGACTTGGATTATTACCAGGAAAGATCTTAAGAATTCCAAAGAGTGGAGATTTAAAGATTCCACATATGGGATGGAATAATATCAAAGTTAAAGAAGGTTCTAGATTATTCAAAGGACTTCCAGATAATCCATATGTATATTTTGTACATTCCTATTATCTTCAGGCAGACGATGAAGATATCGTAGCAGCAACAACCGAATATGGTGTGAAGATTCACGCAGCAGTAGAGAAAGACAACATCTTTGCCTGCCAGTTCCATCCGGAAAAGAGCAGCACCGTAGGACTACAGATTTTAAAGAACTTCGTTTCACTATAGGAGGAATTGGCGATGCATACAAAGAGAATTATCCCATGTTTAGATGTCAAAGCAGGACGCGTTGTGAAAGGTGTCAATTTCGTTAATCTGATTGATGCCGGAGATCCGGTAGAGATCGCAGCAGCATATGACAAAGCAGGTGCAGATGAGCTTGTATTCTTAGATATCACAGCATCATCCGATGCAAGAAATATCATGATCGATATGGTAAGAAAAGTCGCAGAAAAAGTATTTATTCCATTTACCGTCGGTGGAGGGATCCGTACTGTGGATGACTTTAAAGCAATCTTACGAGAAGGCGCAGATAAGATTTCGATTAATTCCTCAGCGATCAATACACCGAATCTGATCAATGATGCAGCAGACAAATTCGGAAGCCAGTGCGTTGTTGTAGCGATCGATGCGAAACGCAGAGCCGATGGAAGCGGATGGAATGTCTACAAGAATGGCGGAAGAATCGACGTTGGATTAGACGCCGTAGAATGGGCCATGGAAGCTAACCGCCGCGGAGCAGGAGAAATCCTGTTAACAAGCATGGACTGTGACGGAACGAAAGCAGGATATGACAATGAACTGACAAGAATCATTGCAGAGAATGTTGATATTCCAGTGATCGCATCTGGTGGTGCAGGAAAGAAAGAACATTTCTATGACACACTGACAGAAGGAAAAGCAGATGCAGCATTGGCGGCTTCATTATTCCATTTTAATGAATTGAAGATATCTGATCTGAAGGAATATTTGAATCAGAGAGGAATCAGTGTCAGAAGATAGAATTATATCATTTGATAATAAGGAAAGAAGACTCTTTTTTGTGAGGAGTCTTCTTTTTTAATACAATGTTATTGTAAAATATTGACAGGAATAAACAAATGTGTTTTAATTACATAAAATACAAACATTTACATAATAAACAGGAGGGGACATATGGAACAAAATGAAAATAATTTTATCAGCGAAGAAGTAAAAAGATTAACATAGAAATGCAAAATACCTATCAGGAAGACTGGGCAGAGAGAAGCCTTTTCTACAACTGTCGGATGTTTACAGAAGGTTTTAAAAAAGGCGATCCTTACTGGAAGCTTTCACCTTGTATCCATATAGGAATCTTAAATTTTAACATGATGAAAAGTCCTGGATATTACCATAAAGTGACATTGCGAGACGAAAAAACCAATGAACTCTACAGTAGAAAATTTCAATTCCATGTGATAGAATTAAAGAAAACAAAGGCAGCCAAAGGCAAAGCAAGAAAGCATCCTCTATACCGTTGGGCAAGACTGATCGCCGCAACGACATGGGAAGAGGTTGCGCAGGAATCAGCAGGTAATAGATATATGGAAAGGATACAAGAAGAAATGGTAAAGATGAGCCAGGACGAACGGGACAGATATCTATATTTGAGAGAAGCGATGGCAGCGAGTGACAGAGTGAGTCAGCTGCAGAGTGCGGAAAATCGTGGGGTAAGGGCAGGAAAATTACTAAATCAAATTTCTATGATTCAGAAAAAAGTAAAGAAAAACAAGAATCTAGAACAAATAGCAGATGAACTAGAAGAGTCAACAACCAAGATAAGACCAATCTACGATCAAGTAAAACAACATCCAGACAAAACAGCAGAAGAAATCTACAATCTAATTAATAATGAATAAAATCGGAGGACATTACAAATGAGTATCAAGACAGACAAAGCAGCACAAAACCACCAGAAAGGCTACAACTGTGCCCAGGCAGTTGCCTGTGCATTTGCTGAAGAAATGGGAATCGACGAATCCATCATTTTCAAGATGATGGAAGGTCATGGACTAGGAATGGGCTGCATGGAAGGAACATGTGGAGCGATCACCGGAGCCGTTGCAGTCATCGGTGCCTTAAAAAGCTGTGGAGACATCGAGAAACCAGTTTCCAAAGCAGCAACCTACAAACTTTCAGGAGAGCTTGTAAAACGCTTTCAGGAGAAGAATCAAGCAACAAAATGTAAGGACCTAAAAGGGATTGAAACGGGAAAAGTCTTAAGATCCTGTCCAGGCTGCATTGAAGATGCAACAGCCATTCTGGAAGAAATTTTAGCAGAATGATCTAATTGAAATAGAAAGAAACAAACAAGAAGCCATGTTACAAGCATAGACAAGATTTATCTATGCCGGAACATGGCTTCTTTTTATTAGCATTTGATTCTAAACAATAGAAAAATAACTATTTATTCAGATTCTTCTCAGCCGCAGAAAGCATCAGCTTAATACGGTTGATCTGGTTAACCTCACTAGCTCCCGGATCATAGTCGATCGCCACGATATTCGCATCAGGGAATGCCTGACGGATTTCTTTAATTACACCCTTACCAACGACATGGTTCGGTAAGCATGCAAATGGCTGTGTACATACGATATTTGGAGCACCGCTGTGAATCAGTTCAACCATCTCACCTGTTAAGAACCAACCCTCACCAGTCTGGTTACCGATGGATACAAATGGTTTTGCATATTCTGCAAGATCTTTGATATATGCAGGTGGTTCAAAACGGTTACTCTTGGCTAGTTCTTTACGAAGAGTCTGACGATAACGTTCAACGATCCAGATCGCGGAATTGCTGATGATCGCAGATTTCTTAGATTTACCAAGGTAACGGTATTTGAAGTTACTGTTGTAGAAGCTGTACATGAAGAAATCTAATAAATCAGGTACAACAGCTTCCGCACCTTCACGTTCCAGAAGCTCTACTAAGTGATTGTTTGCGTCTGGAAGGAATTTCACAAGGATCTCTCCAACGATTCCGACACGAGGTTTCTTAATATCTTTTAATGGAATGCGGTCAAAGTCACGAATGATTCCACGGATATTCTTCTGGAATGTGTAGAAGTTACCTTTGGCAATATCACGTTTACATTTTGCAGCCCATTGTTTGTGTAATTTATTAACAGAACCAGGTTTTACTTCGTAAGGACGTGTATGATAAACCGTTCTCATAAAGACATCACCATAAACGATCGCCTGAACTGCTTTATTTAATAAACCAGGTGTAAAACTAAATCCGCTGTTTTTCTCAATTCCCTGTGCACTTAAACCAATAACAGGAACATAACCATAACCAGCTTTCTCAAGCGCACGGCGGATAAAACTGATATAGTTTGTAGCACGGCATCCACCACCAGTCTGAGAGATGACAAGTGCGATCTTATGAGGATCATATTTACCAGAAAGCAATGCATTCATTAACTGTCCAATCACGATCAGAGATGGATAGCAAGCATCATTATTTACATATTTAAGTCCTGTATTAACATCTTCCATACCACCCTGATTTAAAACTTCAACGTTATATCCACAAGACTGCAGGGCAGGCTCTAAGAACTCAAAATGGATCGGAGACATCTGAGGAACTAACAGTGTATAGTTTTTACGCATCTCTTTTGTAAATTCCACACGTTTGATCGCAGGAGATACAGGTTTTGGTTCGATCTTATGTTTTTTACGGACACGAACAGCACTGATCAGTGAGCGGATACGGATTCTTGCCGCTCCAAGGTTATTTACCTCATCGATCTTTAATACTGTGTAGATACGTCCAGATTTTGTTAAGATATCTTTTACTGTGTCAGTTGTAACCGCATCCAGTCCACAACCGAAAGAGTTTAACTGAATGACTTCTAACTGTTTATTTGCTTTTGCATAGTTTGCTGCAGCATATAATCTGGAATGATACATCCACTGATCCTGTACATTTAATGGACGTTCAACCTTTGATAAATGAGAAATAGAATCTTCAGTTAAAACGGCGATTCCATAAGAGTTGATCAGCTCTGGAATACCATGGTTGATCTCAGGGTCGATATGATATGGACGACCACATAAAACGATACCAGTTCTACCAGTTTCAGCAAGGTAAGCAAGTACTTCCTCACCTTTATTCTGAATGTCTGTACGAACCTGTGCAAGTTCTGCATACGCCTTATCAACCGCATGATTGACTTCATCTACCGTTAAATGATACTGAGCTTCTAATTCCTCGAATAAACGGGATTTCAGGGCTTCTTCATTATCCAGTGCTAAGAATGGATTCATGAAGTTGATATGCTCTGTAGCAAGTTCTTCCATGTTATTTTTGATATTTTCTGCATAAGAAGTAACGATCGGACAGTTGTAATGGTTATTTGTACCTTCCATCTCGTCACGTTCATAAGGAATACAAGGGTAGAAGATATCCTTGATTCCCTGTTTGATCAGCCACATCACATGACCATGGGCTAATTTTGCAGGGTAACATTCTGATTCACTTGGAATAGATTCGATACCTAACTCATAAATCTTACGGGAAGATTCTGGAGATATCACAACTTTAAATCCAAGATCTGTAAAGAATGTATACCAGAATGGATAGTTCTCATAAATATTTAAAACTCTAGGGATACCAATGACACCACGTGAAGCTTTTTCATCAGATAAAGGTTCATAGTCAAAAGTACGATGGAGTTTGTAATCATAAAGGTTTGGAATATGTTCTGCATTTGGTTCTTTTCCAACACCACGTTCACAACGGTTACCTGTGATATAACGGCGGCCGTTTGAGAATTTGTTGATCGTTAACAGACAGTGGTTTGTGCAGCCTTTGCATCGTGTCATAGATGTATCAACACTCATAGCAAAGATCTCTTCTAAAGGAAGCATAGAAGTTTCCATATCTACTTCATAACGTTCTCTGGCGATCAGTGCAGAACCGAAAGCTCCCATGATACCAGCGATATCAGGTCTTACAGCATGGCATCTAGAGATACGTTCAAAGCTTCGAAGAACCGCATCATTATAAAATGTACCACCCTGCACAACGATATGTTTTCCAAGATCAGAAGGATCTGTTAATTTGATAACTTTGTATAAAGCATTCTTGATAACAGAGTAAGCAAGACCAGCAGAGATATCTCCAACACTTGCTCCTTCTTTCTGTGCCTGTTTTACCTTAGAGTTCATAAACACTGTACAACGTGATCCAAGATCAATCGGATTCTGTGCTGTTAAGGCAACTTTTGCAAATTCCTGTACGGAATGATTTAAGGATTTTGCGAATGTTTCAATAAATGATCCGCAACCTGAAGAACAGGCTTCATTTAACTGTACATCATCAACGACACCGTTTTTGATACGGATACATTTCATATCCTGGCCACCGATATCAAGGATACAGTCAACATCAGGATCAAAGAATGCAGCAGCATAGTAATGCGCAATTGTTTCAACTTCACCAAAATCAAGGTTTAACGCAGCCTTGATCAGATGTTCTCCGTATCCTGTCGAACAGGAAGATACGATCTTGGCTTCTTTTGGCATCTGTTTATCAATCTCATGAAGTGCTTCGACAACAGCGTGAAGCGGACTTCCGTTGTTATTATTGTAGTAGCTGTAGAGAAGTTCTCCGTCTTCACCAGCTAAAGCAACCTTTGTTGTTGTGGAACCAGCATCGATTCCTAAGTAACAGTTTCCTTTATATGTAGAAAGATCTCCGCGTTTTACAACATGGCGGTTATGATCTTTTACGAAACTCTTATATTCTTGTTCGCTTTTAAATAAAGGTTCTAAACGGTCAACTTCCTGCTGAAGCTCAATCTTCTTCTCAAACTGCTTTAATAAATGTTCAAAATCAGTTGTAACTTCCTCTTTTGCATTTAAGGCAGCACCGACAGCTGCGAATAAATGAGAGTGAGTTGGAGCAATGATCTCATCATCTTTTAAGTTTAATGTACGGATAAATGCCTCTTTTAATTCTGTAAGGAAATGAAGAGGACCTCCAAGGAAAGCAACGTTTCCACGGATTGGTTTACCACATGCAAGACCACTGATCGTCTGGTTTACAACTGCCTGGAAAATAGAGGCAGCAAGGTTTGGTTTTGTTGCACCTTCGTTGATCAGAGGCTGGATATCAGTCTTTGCAAATACACCACAGCGGGCTGCGATCGGATAGATTGTGTCATAATCTTTTGCATATTCGTTTAATCCGCCGGCATCTGTCTGTAATAAAGAAGCCATCTGGTCGATAAATGATCCTGTACCACCAGCACAGACACCATTCATACGCTGATCGATTCCATGTGTGAAATAAATGATCTTTGCATCCTCACCACCAAGCTCGATGGCAACATCTGTCTGAGGAGCGTAATCCTGTAATGCACTGGATACACAGACAACTTCCTGACAGAATGGGATGTCTAAGTAAGAAGAAATGGAAAGTCCTCCGGAACCGGTAACGGTTGGAGCAAACGTCATTTCTCCGATCTGGTCTTTTGCTTTTCTTAATAAGGAAGATAGTGTTTCCTGAATCTTAGCAAAATGTCTCTGATAATCAGAGAAAAGTATATTATGTTGTTCGTCGATGACAGCGACCTTGACTGTCGTTGAGCCAATATCAATTCCTAATCGTTTCATCTTCTCGTATACCTGCTTTCTATAAAATACTATAATTTCAAGCGTTAAAATAATGTTAAAAAAACATATCTGTCCAATATACATGGACATTATATCTATTATAATCATTTTCAAAATAATTGCAAATAGGAATATTATCTAAAAAATCGGGGGAAAATAGTGGAAACAAGGAAATGCTGCTGCATATTCTATAAAAAAGCGAAGGAATTCTTAAAAATGAGTCAAACAAATACATGCAAAGGAACAGTTTATATTGTAAAAGAAAAAGACAGCCTGTATCAGATCGCAAAGGCATATGGAGTGAAGGTAAGAGATATCATGAGAGAAAATCCTTTTGTTAATGTGTATAATTTACAGATCGGTGATGAATTATGTGTTCCTGGATTTTTAAGTGTTGCAGAAAATGCATACACTCCATATATTGTAAAAAAAGGAGAAACAATCCTTAATATAGCCAATATGCACAAAACAACAGTGGAAAATTTAGCAAAAAGTAACAAAAAAATAAGGGAAATGACATTGCCAGTTGGTCCAGTACTGTTAATTGACAAAGCAAAATGAGTTCTTTATAATGAAATAGGTAAAAGTTTGGAGTTTTAGATATTCCAAAGAAGAAAACAGGATCTGTGAGAATACAGAGCCCTGTTTTGTGGGAAACTTATGGACAAGGTACTTCCATAGAAAGGAGCGGACAATGATCAAGTATTATCGCACGATGGATCATCAGATTCATGAAATCAGTGAACCTGTGGAAGGTACTTGGATATCGTTAGTTCATCCCACAGCGGCAGAACTTGCAACGATTGCGGCAGAATATAAGATAGATATTGATGATCTTAGAGCCCCTTTGGACGAAGAAGAACGTTCGCATATCGAGGTGGAAGAAGGTTATACCTTGTTTATCGTAGACGTACCAACAACAGAGGAACGAAAAGAAAAAGAATATTTCTTAACGATTCCATGTGGTATTATTCTGACTGAGAAAGTGATCATTACAGTATGTCTTGAAGATACTTCTGTTCTTGCAGACTTTAAGAATGGAAGAGTTAGAAATTTCTGGACATTTAAGCGTACAAGATTTATCTTACAGATACTTTACAGGAATGCATCATTATATCTTCAATATCTGCGAATCATTGATAAAAAGAGTGATTCTGTTGAAAAACAGCTTCACATCTCAACGAAGAATCAGGAACTTATAGAGCTTTTGGAATTAGAGAAGAGTTTGGTTTACTTTTCTACATCCTTAAGATCAAACGAACTGGTACTTGAGAAGATGCTAAAGATTGATAAGATCAAACAGTACCCAGAAGATGAGGAATTACTGGATGATGTTATCATAGAGAATAAACAGGCTATTGAGATGGCGGATATTTATAGTAATATCTTAAGTGGTACAATGGATGCATATGCATCAGTTATCTCAAATAATCTGAACATAGTAATGAAAGTTCTTGCAATCATCACGATCGTTATGTCGATTCCAACGATGATCGCAAGTTTTTGGGGAATGAATGTTCCAGTACCATTAGCACATTCACCATATGGATTTTTGATCCTAGTGATCGTATCTTTAATTCTCACAATTTTTGGAGGATACATCCTGGGTAAGAAAAATATGTTTTAATATTGATTGATGATAAGAAAGGTTTTTTATGTGGCTAAATAAACTGGAAGAGAAATTTGGCAAATATGCAATTTCAGATCTTCCAAAGATCATAGTTTTATTATATGCGGTTGGATTTGTGATCGCAAATATATCACCACAATTATACAGCTTACTGGAATTGAATCCGTATCTGATCCTTCACGGACAAGTCTGGAGATTAGTAACATTTTTACTGATCGGACCAGAGACGAATTTGATTTTTGTAATATTTGTATTATTATTTTATTACTCTATCGGAAGCTCATTAGAGCAGGTATGGGGTACTTTCCGATTTAATATGTATTATTTGATCGGAGTTTTAGGAACGATCGTTGGAGCGTTCTTAACCTATGCGATTCTTACGTTTGCGTATGGAGAATCCTATGGTGCTTTTGTGAATATGGACACATTTTATCTGAATATGACATTGTTTTTAGCATATGCAGCAATGTTTCCAGAGATGGAAGTGTATCTGTACATGATCCTTCCAATCAAGGTAAAATGGCTTGGATACTTAGACGGATTATATTTAATCTACACTTTTTTAAGTTCAGGCTTTACAGTTGCCGGAATTTCGGTTAAAGTATCTATAGTTGCAGCTTTGTTAAATTTTCTACTATTTTTCTTCTCTATGAAGAAGATCCGAAGAATGGGAGCAAACTTCAAGGCTAAAACAATACATAAGAAGAAGGCAAGAGCGTACAAAGCTAAGACGATCACGCCAAAGAAGAAGAATGGTGCGATGCACGAATGTGCAGTGTGCCACAGAACAGAACTTGACGATCCAGAATTGGAATTTCGTTATTGTTCAAAATGCGATGGGAATTATGAATATTGTCAAGATCATTTATTTACCCATAAGCATGTGAAAAGGTGAGTTGTTTATTATTTAAATATATTTTGAAACCAAAGGAGAAAAATTATGCTAACCAAGAAGACAAAAATCATTTGTACAATGGGACCTGCAACAGATGACGATGAGGTATTAAAAGACCTGATGCGTTCAGGAATGGACATTGCCCGTTTAAACTTCTCTCATGGAGATCATGAAGAACAGTTAGGACGTATCAAGAGAATTAAGAAGTTTAGAGAAGAACTGAATTTACCAATCGCTATTTTACTTGATACAAAAGGACCAGAGATCCGTACAGGATTATTAGAAACAGATGATGATGTTGAATTAGTAACAGGTCAGGAATATACACTGACAACAAGAGACATCAAAGGAAATAATGAGATTACCAGCATTACATATGCGGAACTTCCACAGGATGTAGAAGCTGGAAACACAATCCTGATTGATGACGGATTAATTGAGTTAAAAGTTAAAGAGATCAAAGATGGAACAGATATCGTATGTGACGTTATCAACGGAGGACTTTTAGGAAGCCGTAAGGGTGTTAACGTACCTAACGTAAGAGTTAACTTACCATCTATCACAGAAAAAGATAAAGCAGATATCGAATTCGGTCTTGAGAATGGAATCGACTTCATCGCAGCATCATTCATCCGTAATGCAGAAGCTGTAGAAGAGATCAAGGATATCATCGGTGCACATAACATGCATGTTGGTGTAATCTCTAAGATCGAGAACATGGAAGGTGTTGAAAACATTGATGCGATCATCGATGCATCTGCTGGTATCATGGTTGCCCGTGGTGACCTTGGTGTTGAAGTACCTGCTGAAGAAGTACCTTTCTTACAGAAAGAGATCATCAGAAAATGTAACGATGCATTCAAACCAGTTGTTACAGCTACACAGATGTTAGATTCTATGATCCGTAACCCACGTCCAACAAGAGCTGAGGCTACAGACGTGGCAAATGCGATCTATGATGGAACAGATGCGATCATGTTATCTGGAGAAACAGCAAAAGGTAAATATCCAGTAGAAGCTGTTAAGATGATGAATCAGATCGCAATCTCAACAGAAGTTCACTTAAGCACAAAGATCAAAGATTACAGATCTAAATATATCAATCGTGGAATTTCAGCAGCAGTTGCTTATTCTGCAGTACAGACAGCACACAATGTAAATGCAAAATGTATCTTAGCATCAAGTATGTCAGGATTCACAACAAGAATCGTATCTAAATTCAAACCAGATGCACAGATCATCGGTTTGTCACCAGATGATGCGATCGTACGTCAGATGCAGATCTATTGGGGAGTACGTCCTTTCAAATCTCACAAAGCTGAGACAACAAAAGATCTGTTAGATGAAGCAACAGATATCGTATTAGATGCAGGACTTGCTGAGAAAGGTGACATCTTAGTCTTAACAGGTGGTGGACCAGCTAACCACCGTGGAAAAGGTGTTACAAATATGTTAAAAGTAGTAAAAATCGGTGAATTTGGCGAGTAATCGACACGAATATATGATAGAATGGGGATGTAGCAATACATCCCTTTTTTCTTTTATCAGGAAATTCACTAAGATAAGATGGGATATTTTCAGGAGGAAATACGAGTGAAAGTTTCAGAACGTGTATACATATCAGAGATATTAAAAATACAAAAGAGGCACTTACTTCGCAAAATAGAGAAAGAAAAATCAATTTCAAGACTGTATTGTATCACACTGCCACTCTGGAACAGTGCATTTCTGGAAATATATCCTTATAATGAATTATTATCAGATATTCACAAAGAAAAAGATATTACGATCGTAGGGATGGCAGCAGGAAAAGATGATGCAGTCGTTATGTTAAGACGTATGATCGATGATCTGTATCATAAAGGAAAATTAAAAGACATCACAACATATTTCTGCGGGGAAGATAAATGAGCATACTATTTTTTATATTAAAGATCATAGGAATCCTGATCTTGATACCGATCGTGTTACTTTTAATCCTTCTGATATTTCCAATCTGTTACCAGATGGAAGGAGATTTTGATGATAAAACACCGAAAGCACAAGCGAAAGTATCATGGGCAGTCGTATTTTTACGGGCAAAGGTGTTTTATGAAGAAGAACTTAACTTTGCAATCCGCATCTTTGGAATTCCGGTATATGATTCAAGAAAGGACCATTGGTCTGTATTAGGGGAGCATCCAGAGAAAGATAAGAAGAAAAACAAGAAGAAACATAAGAAAAAATCGACATCTGAAAAGAAATCAAAAAAAGAAGCGAAACAAAATAAACAACAGATAAAACAGGAAAAGCATACTGTACAAGAACAAATTTCAGATAAAAAGGTGGTTCGGGAAGCAAAAGATATAACAATAAAAAAGACTTCAGAAGACGTATTTGATCTTACATGGGATGAAAAAGAAGAATCAACAAAGAAAGACAAGGAGTTTTTCGGCAAAAAAATCGTGAATCTTCTCAAAAAGTGTTATAATAAATGCAAGAATCTCATAACAAAGATTCGTAAGATTACAGATAAGATGGAGACTGTTGGAGACATCTTAGAAGACGAAGATATTATCAATGCAATAAAGAGAATCAAAGAATATGGAATAAATGCAGTAAAGCTGTTGCTTCCGCAGAAACTAAATGCACAGATAACATTTGGTTTCGAAGACCCATATTACACAGGGAAAGTCTTAGGATGGGCAGCGGTACTGATTCCAATTTACGGAGATCGCATAGATATTACACCAGACTTTGAAAAAAGAACTCTAAAAGGACATTTAAAGATCAAAGGAAGTATAAGAAGATATAAGATCTTACAGCTGTTATGGAAAATATACAAAGACAAAGATGAACTAATAAAACAAAAAGACCGAGCATTAAGAATGATAGGAGGCAACTAAAATGAGCAAAGAAAATTTAAAAGATACCATGGGTTCACTATTTGACGGCATGGAAGGATTCTTAACATCAAAAACAGTCGTAGGAGAACCTATCTATATCAAAGATACCATCATCTTACCATTAGTAGATGTCTCCTTCGGAATGGGTGCAGGAGCTTTCTCTGGAGATAAGAAAGATAAAAGTGGAGGAGGAATTGGAGGAAAGATGACTCCAAGTGCTGTACTTGTTATTAAAGATGGACAGACGAAGCTTGTGAACATTAAGAATCAGGAGACGATCGTGAAGTTATTGGATATGGTACCAGATGTGATTGACAGGTTCGCAGGTAAGAACGAAAGTTTGGAAGATATTGTGGATGATCTTGAAAAGTAAATTTTAATTTCGAGTTGGCCAACTGTAGAATTCGAGTATATGATAAAAAATAAATAAGCAACTGAACGCAATGCGGTGGAATTTTGCTCATATTTTGAACAAATCGCTGATCCGCCCAATTTCCTACGATAACTCGCTTTGGAGTTTTGTTTCAGACAAAAGTCTTTGAAGCTCAGACAATCGTCCAATTGGGCTGCGAATTTATTCAAAATATGGCAAAATTCCAATGCATCGCGTTCAGTTGCTTATTTATTTTTTATCATATACAAAAGACTACCGTCGCAAACCCAAATTTATAAAGGAATGAGTAATAAAATTTCGGAATAAATATGTACAAAAAGGATTTTTAAATATGAAACGAGTCTGGGCTATTGCTTTTTTCTTTTTCTCTATGGGGTTGTTTGCGGGATTTTGGATTACGCATGATCCTATGAAAATAGTTATTTGTATAGGATGTGACATTATAGCGTATTGTTTGTTTTTTAAATGAATTTCAATAGAAAGGTAAAATAAAAAGAGTTGGAAAAATTCCAACTCTTAGTGGTTTCTTATATAATCAATCAAGATTAAGCACGTTCAACCTTACCAGATCTTAAGCAAGAAGTACAAACGTACATTTTCTTAGCTGCTCCGTTAACTTTAACTCTTACGGATTTGATGTTTGATTTCCACATTTTGTTTGATCTTCTATGTGAATGGCTCACTGCGTTTCCAAAATGAGCACCTTTGCCACAAATAGCACATTTTGCCATGTTAGCACCTCCTTATTCCAATCTCTATTCCTGTTTCATTCCAGGCTCGACAACTATTTCATTCTAACAGATTGATTTATAAAAATCAAGAATAAATTTGCTTTTATTTTAAATCATTTTTTGAAACACTAGACTTAGAGGGTTTCATAATGTATAATCGAGTTATATGAATTCTCGTTTGGAGGTATAATTTATGAAAGGACATGTGAATACAAAGAATGGAGAGATCTCCATTGAAAATCAGGTAATTGCGAAATATGCCGGAATCTGTGCTCTTGGATGCTTTGGTATTGTAGGAATGGCAATGGTGAATATGAAAGATGGAATTGCCAAGCTTTTGACAAGAGATAATATCAGAAAAGGTGTATTTGTTTCAGTAAATAATAATAAGATCACGATAGACTTCCATATTATTGTATCTTATGGAGTTTCTATTTCTACAGTGGCAAGCAATCTTATGGAATCTGTAAAGTATCGTGTGGAAGAATTTACAAGCCTTGAAGTAGAACGGATCAATATTTACGTTGAAGGCGTAAAAGATATAGGATAATAGATGATGGAGGCAAAGATTAAGATGAAACAGATAGATGCAGCATTGCTGCAGAAGATGTTGATTGGCGGAGCCAAGAGATTAGAGTCGAATAAAGAATATATTAATGAACTGAATGTATTCCCTGTACCAGATGGTGATACAGGAACGAATATGACAATGACTGCACTTGCAGCAGCCAAAGAAGTTGGAAATGCACCAGAAGTAACAGTTAAGGAAGTTACAAGAGCATTATCAAGCGGGTCTTTAAGAGGTGCAAGAGGTAACTCTGGAGTTATCTTATCTCAGTTATTCAGAGGATTTTACAAAGGTGTCAAGGGTGAAGATGTTCTGACAACCGAAACTGCTGCAGCGGGGTTTAAGAATGCGGTAGATACAGCGTACAAAGCTGTTATGAAACCCAAAGAAGGAACAATCCTTACAGTAGCGAAAGTAACGGCGGAGAAAGCAGTAGCATGTGCAAGAGAAACAGAAGATTTTAATGAATTTGCAGAGGTTGTGATCAAGGAAGCAAATGCGATTCTTAAGAAAACACCAGACATGCTTCCAGTACTGAAAGAAGCAGGTGTTGTGGATTCAGGTGGACAGGGACTGGTAGAATTTCTTCAGGGGGCAGTAGATGTATTGTCCGGAAAAGAAGTTGATCTAAGTGGTGTAGAAAGAGTTGCAAAGAAGCCAGCAGCGACACAGACAGAAGCACCATTGGAAGAGAAGGATATCAAATTTGGTTATTGTACAGAGTTTATTGTTATGACCAAAGAAGAGATTTCTATGGAAGAAGAACAGAAATTCAAAGATTTCTTAATGGGAATCGGAGATTCTATCGTAGTCGTTGCAGACGAAGACATCATTAAGGTTCATGTGCATACAAATCATCCTGGAAAAGCAATCGAAAAAGGTCTCACCTATGGAGAACTTACGAATATGAAGATTGATAACATGAGAGAAGAACACAGAGAGCGTTTGAATCTTACACAGGCAGAAGCACAGGTGGACGATCAGCCAGTGAAACCAGAAGAACCGAAGAAAGATTATGGATTTGTAGCAGTTTCTATTGGACAGGGAATGAATGACATTTTCCGTGAATTAGGGGTAGATTATCTGATCGAAGGTGGTCAGACAATGAACCCTAGTACAGAAGATATGTTGAATGCGATCGAACAGGTTAATGCAGAGACAGTCTTTATCCTGCCGAATAACAAGAACATCATTCTTGCAGCAACACAGGCACAGTCTTTAGTAGAAGATAAGAATGTTGTGATCATTCCGACAACAACTGTTCCCCAGGGAATTTCAGCGATCATTGGATTTGATCCAGAAGCAGATGTCGAGTCTAATGAAGAAAGTATGAAAGATATCATCGAATGCGTCAAGACTGGAGAAGTAACTTATGCGGTCAGAGATACATCCATCAATGGAATTGCGATCAAGATTGATGATATTATGGGAATTGATGATGATGGAATCAAGAAAGTCGGACAGGATATCGAGAAGGTTACATTAGGATTATTAGAAGAGATGGTAGATGAAGACAGCGAACTGATCAGCATTTACTATGGAGCAGATACAACAAAAGAACAGGCAGAAGCATTACTTGAGAAAGTAGAAGAAACATATGGTGACTGTGATGTACAGTTAGAATATGGCGGACAGCCGATTTATTATTTCTTATTGTCAGTAGAATAAGATGATACAAAGAAATCCCGCTTGAAGGCGGGGTTTCTTTGCTTTTAAGAGGAACTATTTAAGGAGAGACCTATGGATGGAACAACGAATATCATAGAATTAAAAGGAATTGGGGAGAAGAGTGCAACGGCATTTGGAAGACTTGGAATTCGGGATATTGATAGTCTTATCACGATGTATCCTAAATATTATCTCACTTACGAAGACCCCAAAGACATCCATGAATTAGAAATCGGACAGAGGGTTTCGATTGCAGTACGCATTAATTCAGAAGTGCATATTCAGTATGCAAGAAGAATAAAGATTGTTACTTGCACTGCAAAGGATCACACGGGAACGATCATGCTTGTATGGTATAATATGCCGTATTTAAAGAAACAGTTACATCAGGGAAGAGACTATATATTTACAGGGACACCGATCTACAAGAATGGCAGGATCACAATGGAACATCCAGAAATCTTTACACCAGAAGATTATGAGGCAAAACAGGAAACACTGCAGCCAGTTTATCCATTGACAAGCGGTCTTACCAATAAGCTGGTATCCAAAGCAATATTTCAGACAAAAGATTATATTTTTCAGATTCCAGAATATCTTCCACAGAATATTCTTGATCAGTATCATCCGATGGAATATAACAAAGCGATTTGGAATATTCATTTTTCAGAGTCCAAGAATGATCTGATAGAAGCAAAAAAACGCCTGATCTTTGATGAATTTTTTATTTTTATCTCAGCAATGCATATGATAACATCAGGTGAAGATATTAAAGAAGAAGGATATAAGATCGGTGTTTGTAAGGAAGCAAAAGAATTAATAGCGAATCTTCCATATGAGCTGACAGGAGCACAGAAACAGGCGTTAAATGAGATGGCAAAAGATATGGCATCGGGAAAAGTTATGAATCGTCTTGTGCAGGGAGATGTAGGTTCAGGAAAGACGATCCTTGCGATCATATTGCTTTTGATGTGTGCAAAGGCTGGATATCAAGGCGTTTTAATGGCCCCGACAGAAGTACTTGCAACGCAGCATTACGAATCATTTATGGAGCTTTTGAATCCATATGGAATCAAGATTGCATTATTAACAGGATCAACAAAAGCAAAAGAAAAAAGAGAAATTTACCAGAAGATTAAGGGTGGGGAGATTGATATTGTGATCGGAACTCACGCGGTAATTCAGGATAAGGTAGAATATCAGAAATTAGCACTTGTTATTACAGATGAACAGCATAGATTCGGAGTAAGACAAAGAGAAAGTTTATCGTTAAAAGGAGAAAAACCACACGTGCTTGTTATGAGTGCAACACCGATTCCAAGAACACTTGCGATCATCTTATATGGAGATCTTGATGTATCGATCATTGATGAACTGCCCGCAGAGAGATTGCCGATCAAAAACTGTGTAGTAAATACAAGTTACCGTCCGACAGCCTATCGATTTATTGAAAAACAGGTAAGTCAAGGAAGGCAGGTTTACATCATTTGTCCAATGGTGGAAGAAAGTGAGACAATGGAAGGGGAGAATGTCATTCAGTATGCACAGATGTTAAGAAGCCAGTTTGCACCATCGGTAAGGATCAGTTATCTTCATGGGAAGATGAAAGCAGCAGATAAGCAGAAAGTGATGGATGATTTTTCAGAAGGGCTGATAGACGTACTTGTATCAACAACGGTTGTGGAAGTTGGCGTAAATGTACCGAATGCAACGGTTATGATGGTAGAGAATGCAGAACGTTTCGGGCTGGCACAGCTTCATCAGTTAAGAGGAAGAGTTGGACGAGGCGTTTATCAGTCATACTGCATTTTTATGACAAGTTCCAAGAAAAAAGAAACTATGCAGCGTTTAGAAGTATTGAATAAATCAAATGATGGATTTTACATCGCAAATGAGGATTTGAAATTAAGAGGACCTGGAGATTTCTTTGGAGTCAGACAGAGTGGAATGATAGATTTTGTTTTAGCAGATATTTATACGAATGCAGATATTATGAAGCAGGCGGCAGATGCAGTGAAAGAACTTGAAGAAGAAGGATTTGATTTTTCAAATTTAAAAAATAGCAGATTGGAAAAACAGATCGGTCTTGCAAGAAATATATAGGAGGAAGAAGATATGGTACGTTTTTATCTAAGGTTTACAGGAAGAGTCCAAGGAGTGGGATTTCGCTTTTTTGCAGCAATGAATGCAGAAAAATGTCATCTGAGTGGATGGGTAAAAAATATGCTGGATGGTTCGGTAACAGCGGAAGTTCAGGGAACAAGGCTTCAGATCGAACAATTTCTTGAATTAACACAGACTGGAAATCGTTTTGTAAGAATTGATCATATTGAAAAAGAGGAACGCCCATATGATG
>ERZ1673749.417-NODE-417-length-50350-cov-6.375703_pt1 | contig 50350 bp, 53 predicted proteins | sample MGYA00580204_ERZ1673749 | MGnify/ENA primary metagenome ERZ1673749 (study PRJEB41218, sample SAMN15661745) | gut metagenome | host: Homo sapiens | place: Canada: London | collected 2015-08-20/2019-03-30 | study: EMG produced TPA metagenomics assembly of...
TGAGCGCCCTTTCCCACGAGATCGTAGCGTTTTTCGAAATCATTTTGCTCTTTTTCTAATCCATAGGTCCATTCATTGATGGAGATGCCCGGATAGATGCCTTCCGCAAACATCGCTTTTTCAGCCAAGACCTTGCACTCGTCGTCCACGATTAAAGAATCGATCAGCTTATGGTCGTAAGCCAAGCGTTTCAGACGTTCCAACGGAACCTCTTTGGTCTTTTCCGGTTCCTGAAAGACCAGACTCACCTTGCTCGCATCTTCCGAGATCTCATATTTCAGGTTCGTTTTCACCCCTAAATCGGCCAATTTATTCAGCAATTTTTCTGCAGGGATCAAAAATTTATTATCTTTTTGAACTTGGATCGAACTCAAAAAATTGTCCAAAGCCTTATTCTTCACAATGGTTTGAAAGTCATCCTTGGCCGTCGATGTCATGGTAATCGCCGGGAACTGCCGGTGCAGACCCGCCTTACGGATCTGGAGCTCTTCAAGATACGTGTAAACATAAGGTCGAAGAAGCAATTGGCCGGTGAGATTGTGCTTTTTAAGAACTTCATAAGCCAGGGTCCGGCAGGCCGGATGATCTAAAACCTGGGACAGAATGTTTTGATTGTCCGATACTTTCTGTGCCAGCAGATCCAGGGGCTTTTGCCCCTCCTTGATTTCTTCCTTTTGTACCATCTCCTGATAAGATTCATTCTTTAAAAAGGACAAAGAAAAATGATTCGAAGCATCACACCGAATCGGCAGAGCGCTTCCTTTCAGAGAAAGGGAATTTAATGCTCTGGCAGCAGGAGAGACCCGATAATTCGGATGGGCGGAATCCTCGTAGACCATCGAGAGCCATTCGCCAATGAGCTGATGATCCCGGAGAAGATCTTCCACCATGGAGGTGGGTGACTGCTTGGAATTTAAATAAGCCACAGCATTCGGATACACGAAGCAGTTCATCTCCAAGGGAAAGCGGTCGTAATAATCTGCTCCATCCTTTTCCACGTAGGAAATCAGGCACCGCAAAATCTCATTGCGTTCCGTCTTCTCCAATCCCGAAAAGTCATCTTTGAATCCCTGAACTGCAAAGGAAGCCCGGGTTCCTGCCAAGAGAACCCCATTACGGTCATAAATATTTCCCCGAGGTGCCGTTACTTGAATTTCTTTCATTCGTTTCGTCTCAGAAATCTTCCGAAAATAGGCCCCCTGCTTAATTGTTAAACCATATAGGCGCCACAGCAGGACCCCCATGAATACGAATAAAAAAAAGAGGATAATCCGTGCTCTCGCCCGTCCTTGATTTTGATTCATTCCCATCTCTTCCTAATTCCAATGATACTTCTACTAATACAGCCGATATTTGCGCACCGAATCCGGCTTTAAGAACTTTTTGATGGCCCCTCGCATCACAAAAAAGAGAGCTGCGTTGACGATAAGCTCAATAAAAATCGGTCCCTTAAAATAGGAAAGGTTCCACCGGCCCATCCGCAATAACAGAGAAATCGCCCATTCCAATCCATTACTAAACAGGGTCGAAACGGCCACGATAAAAATCGCGGTGGGTAGATGTCCGGAACTGTGGTGCAGAAAGCGACCCACAAAGGTGCCCACCAAGAAATAAATGAGTGCATGAATTCCTAATACGGTGGAAAATACCACATCCTGAAGAAGACCCAAGCCGAGTCCAAGATAGGCTCCCGTTTTCTCTCCGTATATCATCGCTACGGCAACCGTAAACACCAGGAGCAAATTGGCTCGAGCTCCGAAAATGGAAAAGTTGCTGAAAATCATGGTCTGCAAGAGCCCCGTGAGAAGGAGACACAGACCCATTTTCCACTTACTCATTGTCTCCTCCCTTCTTTCCGTCCTTCTGAAGATTTCCTACCGCCCGAGCCGTTTTTCCCGCTCCCTTTGTTTCGGTCTTGGGCGCCTGCTCCACCGGTTGTTCCAGGGTATTCGGAACCACCAAAACACGGTAAATATCCGAGAAATCAACCGCCGTTTCAATGATAAAGTTCTTGGTAAGCTCATCCTCCGAACCCGTTACCTTGCTGACTTTACCAACATAAAGGCCCCGCGGGTAAACACCGCCGATGCCGGCGGTAACCAGCTCTTCCCCCACCGTAAGGGGCTTTTGTGCATCCAGGAGATAGCCGAAAAAGACCTCCCCATCTCTTCCGTTGATGATTCCCTGACTCATGGAAGTCAGAAAGAGAACGGAAAGGTTATTGGACTGGTCCAGGATGCTGATGACCTTACTGTAGTTCCATCCCACCTCTGAGATTCTCCCGATCAAGCCCATTTTGACCGTCTTTTGCGAGTTTTGCACCCCGGAGACAACAATATCTCCCTCCTTCACCCCGTCTCGACTTCCGCGGTCGATGGTGAAGCGGGTAAAGGTGTTGGAGGGGTCCCGTGCCGTAACGGTCGCAGATAGTGTGGAGCCGTCATTGGCTTCCTTCAGTTGATACTCCTGTTTTAATGCCTCCTGGCGGTTGACCACTTCTTGCAGGCTTCGGATTTGTGCGCGAAGACCTTCATTTTCCACCTTCATTTTTTCCAGTTGCGCCTGACCCGCCCTCTCTCCGAAAAGACGATCGTAGAACGTTTTGAAAGACTGGGAGGCCGAATAGAACACCCGGTTCACAGGGGATATCAGATTATCCAAAAGCTGCGAAGGCAAGCGGCTGCTCTCCGGATTTCTTCGAGAAAAGACGATCAAGAGGATAAGAAGGAGCAGCGTGATGAAGAAAGACTTATTAAATTTACTTTTCTTGTACTGAATCATGTTTGTCTCCCTTGTCCTTCCACTGATCGATGTTTTTCATTAAGATTTGGGCGCCATTGATGGTATCCACCAGAGGAGACTTCGAGCTCCTGACTCGAACATTGACCTGTTCTGCAATGTAGCGATCGAAGCCGTCGATTTGAGACCCTCCCCCCGTTAAGATCAGGCCTTTTGCGATGATATCCGCGGCGAGTTCCGGAGGGGTCTTTTCCAAGACGGAGCGCACCAGATCCACCGCATTTTCAATGAAAGGCAGGATCGCAGACCGAATATCCATTGCATACACATCGATGCTCTTGGGCATCCCTGTCACAAGGTCCCTGCCCCCCACTTCCATGGCGTTGAGCTCTCCATCGTCATTGAGACTCGCTATTCGTTTCTTCACCTCTTCGGCGGTGTTCTCTCCGATTACCAGATCGTATTTTTCACGGATGTACTCCCGTATCGCCCGATCCAGATTGTCTCCCCCATTTTTTAGGGTTTTGGAGGTGATAACCCCATAGCCGGAGACAACGGCTGCCTCTGTGGTTCCCGCCCCCACATTGAGAACCATCACACCTCTAGTGGACCGATCGATCAGACCCGCCCCATAAGCGGAGGCAAGGCTTTCTTCGACCAGATACACATCCCGTGCTCCCGATTGCAAAACCGCATCCTGGATGGCTCGGTTTTCCACATCCGTTGCTCCCGAAGGCACACTGATCATGACGCGCGGGGCAACCACGGAGATCCCCGGCACCGCTTTATGAATGAAGTATTCCAGCATCGCCTGGGTAAGATCGAAATCCGAAATCACCCCATCCTCAAGGGGACGCACCGCCACAATCTCATCCGGAGACTTGCCGATGAGCTCCTTCGCTTCCTTGCCGATTGCCAAAATCTCCATGCGCTGGTAGTTCAGAGCCACAACGGTTGGTTCTTCTATGACAACTCCCTTGTCTAAGCGAGCTACTATGGTATTCGCAGTACCCAGATCAATCGCCAGATCAGGAGCTACAATTCGTATATGTTTCACCTGACACCTCTTTAGTCTTTCGATAATATTCCATCGTGCAACTCTTATTCTATACGATTCCGAGCCTGCTTACATAAAAAAGAAGGAATTGTAGAAGAAAATTACTGAAATATCCCCCGCTGTCGCAGGCTCACAAACTTGCCGCGGCCAATGACAATGTGATCCAGAAGGGGAATTCCCAGGAGTTTCCCCGCTTCTTCCAACCTTCTTGTGATTGCAATGTCTTCCGGACTGGGCTCGGGGTCCCCGCTGGGATGGTTATGAGCCACAATGAGGCTGTTTGCCCCCTGACGAATTGCCGGACGAAAAACCTCTCGTGGATGGACCATGGTCCGATTTAGGGTCCCCACGGAAATGGTCTCCATGCGAATGGGTTTGTTCTTCGTATCCAAGAGAACCTCGCAGAACATTTCCCGATCTTCCGTGAGATAAACCGAGGAGAAGTAATTGGCGACACTCGCTGGCGAATTCAGGGAGATGGCCTGAAAATCCCTGAATTCCGTGAGCCGTCTTCCCAGCTGCAGTCCCGCCAGGATTCGGCACGACTTGCTCAGTCCGATTCCCGGCAGAGCCTGAAGCTCCTGAAGAGACGCTTTTAAAAGCCAGGCTTTCCCCTGCCCCATGCGGAGCAAGGTCTCGGCCAGGTCCAATGCATTTTTTCCCTGAAGGCCGGAGCCAATCAGAATTGCCAAGAGCTCCTCATCAGTGAGGCTCGACTCTCCATGCTTCAATAGTTTCTCCATGGGTCGATCCTCCTGCGGGAGCTCCTTTACCGTTAATGTATTCATAATCCTCCAAGTCCTTTCAAGACCCGTGGACCACCCTTGTCAGATGAGGGGAAATGGCATTCGCAACCAAGCCGACAAAAAAACCCGTGACTAAGCCAATTAAATTCAAAATCGGAAAATACGCGAAAAGCCCTCCGTTGCTCAGAAAAAAAGCAGCAACCGCAATCTGTCCAAAGTTATGGGCTACCGCACCCAGCTCACTGATTCCAATGAGGCTTAACCGGTTTGAAAAAAAGCGATAGGCAAAACTCATAACGAGGGACGAAAGAAGTGCCCCCGCAAAGCTGTACCAGAAACCGGTTACCGATCCCGTGATGAGCATGAGAAGCAGGGATTTCAAAAGAGCGACGACAATTCCCGCCCGGTATCCGAAAACAACGATGGTGGTTAGTATAATGACGTTGGAAAGGCCCAATTTTGCTCCCGGTATGGGGAGCGGCAGCGGAAGAGATTGTTCAATCAGGGAGATAATCAAGGCCAACGACGTTAAAAGGGAAAGGAAAACGAGTTTTTTGGTATTCATCTTGTCTCCCCTTTCAATGTAAAACGGTGTCCACTTTTTGGTCCGCATGGTTTAACGACTTGATTTCCACCACGAGACGATGCGGTAAACACACAATCATCTGCCCCACCTGATGAATGCTGCCTTGATAAATACAAAGCTTATCCGGACAATCCGCCTCCTCCATCCGGACCTTGCCATGGTCAAACACCAAAATATTTTTCCCATATGGATTTTTTATATCGAATGTCTTTCCCTCTTGGTCTGGTGTCCAAGGAATCCTTTGAATTTCCTTACCGTCTAACTGAATGCTGACATAGATGTCTCCCTTGGATTGTCTGCTGAAAAAAAAGCCGACAAGCAAGATGATGCTGGTCACAGCAATCAAGCCGACCACAACAAGGTCCGCTTTACGAATCCCCTTATGCTTCATGAGTCCTCCAACCTTACTTCCAGGCTACCATCCCCTAGAATTTTTCACAAGTTCAATTTATGCTAGATTTGTTTCATTGTAACGGATTTAAAAGAGTTCTACAAAAGATTTTGTTAGCATTTTTTCATTAAGGATATAAATATATTGTATTTCTTCGCAGAAAGACTGTCACTTATAAACTTAGGAGGGTATTATGAACATTTTTTCTTGGATTATCCTTGGTGCTGTTGCGGGTTGGATAGCCAGCATGATCATGGGACGGAATCAGCAGATGGGGGCAATTGCAAATATCGTCTGCGGTATCGTCGGTGCCTTTGTCGGTGGAATCATCACAGAACGTATATTCAACGTTAAAGTGGACGGCTTTAACCTCACCAGTTTCATCGTTGCCATCTTCGGTGCGGTGATCGTCTTAGCGATTTATAACTTTTTTTCGAAAAACAAACGCTAGGTAACAAAAAAAAAGAAGCGGACCGGAAAATCCGGTCCGCTTCTTTTTTATTTCGCTTATTGTGCAGCGGTTGCTTCCGCCGGCTGTTGCACGGTAACCTTCGCATTCTCATCGAGCACGATGCACTTCGCCGGGCATTTCGAGGCAGCCAACTGTGCCTTTTCCCAGTCAAATTGGTCACTGTACACCGCGTGTGCCAGTTTCCCATCCAGTGCAAAATCTTCCGGAGCCAGTTTTGCACAGATTCCGCAGCCGATGCAGCCGATGCTGCATGCCCCCTTCACCGCCTTGCCAAATTCAGGATTCTTGCATTTCACCTGTGCAGGCGCATGATAGGGAACGAGTTCGATGATGTGTTTCGGACAAACATTGATACAAGCCATGCAGGAGGTGCACTTTTCCTGATCGACCCGTGCCACCCCGTTCACAACATGAATGGCCCCATAGTTACAGACCCTTTCACAGGTCCCGCAACCCAAACATCCGTAGGCGCAGGATTTGCAGCCACCGAAGGAGTATTCCATCAAACGGCAGTCCTCTACGCCATCAAAGCGGAAGGTCTGGCTGGTATGCTCATGATCCCCCTGGCATTTCACAGAGGCGACCTGCTTGTTCATGGCATCGGCACTCTTCCCCATAATCTGGGCAACTTCCTCTGCCACTTTTTCTCCCCCGACCCCGCAGGCCGCAACCGATGCTTCCCCTGCCACAATGGCAGAAGCGCAGCCATCACAGCCCGGATACCCACAGGCGCCACAGTTCGCTCCGGGTAATGCTTCCCGCACCTTGGTAACGCGTTCATCCACAGGGATGTAGGTCAGCTTGCTGACAATACCGAGGAGGAAGGCAAAGACACCGCCCATAACGGACATGATAATTACTGGTGTGATAATAGATTCCATATCTCCTCCTTCTAAAACATGCCTTTAAAGCCAAGGAAGGCGATGGACATTAAGCCCAAGGTCACCATAGCAATGGGGACATTTTGAAATGACTTATTTAAATCCGCAAGTTCATATTGCTCACGAATGGCGGCAAGAAGAACAATCGCCATGGTAAAGCCGATGGAAGCCGAGAAGCCGCTGGCCAACGTCTCCCAAAGCGTGTAGCCCTTCTCAACATTGAGCAGCGCAACCCCCAACACGATACAGTTCGTGGTGATCAAGGGAAGATAAATACCCAGGGCACTGTAGAGCGAGGGAGCAGACTTTTTTAAGAACATCTCCACCAGCTGCACCAAAGCAGCAATGACCAGGATGAAGGCAAGGGTTCTCAAATAGGTCAGATTCGGCTGAAGCAAATACTTGTCCACAAAATAGGTGATGGCCGAGGCAAAGGTAACAACAAAGGTTACCGCCGCTCCCATTCCCACCGAGGTTTCCACCTTGCTGGAGACACCGACTGCCGGGCAAATTCCCAGGAACTGTGCAAATACGTAGTTATTGATAAAGATGGTTGCAAAAATAATTTGAAAAATATTCGTCATCGCTACTCTCCTTACTTATTCTCCGCAACCGGCCCATTGATTTCCTTCTGGTGGGCTCTTTCCTTGATTGCCATAACCGCGGCAATAAAGATGCCCAAGATAATGAAGGCCGATGGTGCCTGTTGGAAAAAGGGAATCGCAAATTCTTTCGGATAGATGTGCATACCAAAGAAGGTGCCCGCTCCCAAGAATTCACGAATGATGGAGATACCGGTAATGACCAGGGTATATCCCAAGCCATTGGCAATTCCATCAATGATCGATGGGAACACGCCATTCTTGGAGGCAAAAGACTCCGCTCTTCCCAGAATAATGCAGTTTACAACGATTAGAGGGAGGAAAATTCCCAAAGCCTTGTACAAAGCAGGAATAAAAGCCTGCAATACCATCTCCAAAATGGTTACGAAAGATGCGATGACAACAATGAAAGCCGGGATTCGGATTTCATTGGGAATGAAATTTCTCATCAGAGAAATCACCAAGTTCGATAAGGTAAGGACAACCACCACAGAGAGTCCCATACCCAAAGCTCCGCTGGAGGTTACCGAAACGGCCAAAACGGAGCATAGCCCGATAAGCTGTACTAAAGAGGGATTGTTGGTGAATAGACCCTCTTTGAATTGTTCTGAAATCTTCACAGGTCTCCTCCTTACTTTAGCTTCTCAAAGGCAGCTTGCACTGCTTGAAAGGCTTCCTTCATGGCATCGGTGGTGAAGGTTGCACCACTGATATCCACGGGTGCTGCGGACAAAGGTTGATTTTCCAAGCCCTTCGCATAAGACTCTTCCACTACCTTTGCGCCGTAACCTTCCGTCTCTTTCGAGGCCAGGGTCTTATAGCCCTTGATCGATCCATCCTTGCCTACGCCGACTAAGAATTCAATGGGACCGTGGAAGCCTTGTGGACTGGTCACATGGAAGACAAAGCCTTCCCCCGTCTCATAGATGCCACGAACCGTTTCATTCAACAGGTCCGATTTCTCCATGGCCTTCATCGAGCTTGCTCCCGGATAAACCGCTTTCAGCTGGTCCTCCGTGACTTCGGAGGTCTTCGCTGTGGTATCGGCCTTGTTGCCGGTGAGCTCTCCCAACTTCTCGACCACCATGTTCACGGCTTTTTTTACCGCCGTCGTGGTCAGGGTTGCTCCCGTCATGGCCGGAATCTTATCCGGACCGCCCCCGTTGCCTTCTGCCTCAACGGGTTTATCCAACTTCACGCCCTGCATTCCCTGTGCATACTCGGGTTCTGCAACACGTGCACCAAAGCCTACCGTCTCCGTTTGAGAAAGCACTTTGAAGCCGGTAACCGTGCCGTCGTTCTTCGCGCCGATTACAAAGTTAACCGGTCCGTCATAGCCGGAAGGAGAGCTGACGGAGAAGATATAGCCCGCTTGTTCTCCATTGACGGAGGCGACATTAATCGCGGTGATATTGTCGGAGAGCTTGGAGCTGTCCTCCAAGGGCTTGATTTCCTGTGCCTCCGGATAGACCTCCTTCAACGCATCCTGCTCTTCCTTCTTTGCCCGCTCTTCAATGACCGGGGCGGTTTTCTGATTGGTAAAGGCCAAAACCAGCGTTGCCACGGCACAGATAACGAACAGCTTTACTGCGAGTAAGACTGATTTTTTCATTTCTGTACACCTCCAAACGGCTTCATCGTAACGTACTTGTCAATTAAAGGTGTGCAGACGTTCATCAAGAGGATGGCGTAAGAAACACCTTCCGGATAGCCACCAAAGGACCGAATCAGGGCGGTTAAAAATCCTGCTCCACAGGCAAAGATCAACTGCCCTTTCGGGGTCATCGGTGTGGTTGCATAATCGGTTGCCATGAAAAAGGCTCCCAAGATGAGACCACCCGCTAAGACCTGCTGGGGGAGTTCCGCAAGACCGACTTTCTTTGTAATAAGGCCAAACAAGAACATAAAGACCACAAAGGAAGCGATGTAAGTAAAGGGAATCCGAACATGGATGACCCCTCTCACGATTAAGTAGATTGCGCCAAGGAGCAAAGCAATCGTGCAAACCTCACCCAGCATTCCCGGCATCTTTCCCAGGAACATGTCCAATAGTGAGGGATACGCTCCTCCGGAGAGGGGGGTCGGTCCGGATACCGCATCGGGCTGAAAGGGAACCACGGTGTGGGACATGTTGCTTCCCCAGGAGGTCAAAAGAAAGGCACGACCTGCCAAGGCCGGGTTCATAAAGTTCTGTCCGAGACCACCGAAAAACTGCTTGACGATGACGATGGCAAAAACGGCGCCCACCGCAACCTGCCATAAGGGCATCGACGAGGGTACATTAAAAGCAAGCAGAATGCCCGTTACGACCGCAGAGAGGTCCGTGACGGTGATTCGCTTCTTCATAACCTTTTGACTGGCTGCCTCTGCAAGCACGCAGCAAATAACAGATACAAGAATGACAAATAAAGCTTTTATTCCAAAGATGACGACTGCGGCAACAATCGCAGGAACCAGAGCAATAATCACATCCAGCATGATCCGCTGGGTAGAATCCGTTGTGCGCACATGCGGAGAGGATGAAACATTCAAAAGACGCTGTTCAGCGATTTCTTGATTTTTAGCTTCCATTCTTTCCTCCTAGTTTTTCTTAGCTGCCGCTCTTTTGCGAGCCATGATTGTCCGCTTGCCAAAGCGAATCCATTCGGTTAAGGGGCGCTTTGCCGGGCAAACATAGGAACAGCATCCACATTCAATGCACTGATCCACATGAAATTTTTCTGCGATCTCCCAGTTCTCTTTGCGAGAGGCAGTCGCTAAGTATAAGGACTCCAAATGCACTGGACAAGCCTCCACGCATCGACCGCAGCGAATGCAGGGATCGACCCGCTGAGGCATGGCTTCCTCTTCGGTTAAAACCAGGATTCCGTTGTTCCGCTTATCCGTGGTTGCGAGATCCGAGTACTGGCTCACCCCCATCATCGGTCCTCCGAAGATGATCTTGCCCGGGTTGGAGGCATAACCTCCGGTAAATTCAACGACATCCTTGATGCGGGTTCCAAAGCGAACCAAAACATTCTGTGGATGATTCACCGCATGACCCGTGACCGTAACCAGCCGCTCATACAATGGTTTTCCATAATATACGGCATCCACAACGGCACAAGCCGTGCCCACATTGGAAACGACACATCCCACATCCGCAGGCAAGCCTCCCGCAGGAACCTCTCGTCCCGTGACTGCGTTGATGACCCGCTTCTCATCTCCCTGGGGATACTTGGTTTTCATCACCGCCACCGCGATATCGGGATCATTTTCCACGGCCTTATCCACCGCTTCAATCGCCTGGGGCTTATTGTCCTCAATGGCGATAAATCCCTTTTTCGCTCCGGTTGCCTTCATCTCTAAGCGAAGACCCTGAACAATTTTCTCCGGGTTTGTGCGCATGGTGGTGTCATCGCAGGTAAGGTAAGGCTCACATTCTGCGCCATTGATGATGATGGTATCCACCGGGCTCTTTTCCGGAGGGGTTAACTTCACATGCGTCGGGAAACCTGCACCGCCCATTCCGACAATGCCCGCCTCTTGGATGTATTTCACGATCTCCTGGGCACTCAAATCCTCCCCGCTTCGGTCGACTTGCTCATAACCGAGCGTATCCTGACCATCGTTTTTGATGATCACCGAAGGAATCTTGCGTCCATTGGACATAAGTACGTCCTCAATCGCTTCCACCTCCCCGGAGACGCTGGAATGAATGGGAGCGGAGACATATCCCCCGGCTTCTGCGATTACCTGTCCCATGTTGACATGGTCCCCCTTTTTCACTAATAGTTTGCCAGGGGCACCAATGTGTTGGGACAAGGCAATGGAGACCTTTTCCGGAGCCGGCATCGTCACGATGCCGGAGCCGCAAGATAGCTCCTTGTGCTCCTTGACATGTGTTCCTCCTTGGAACGTCAAGTTCTCGAGTTTCATTTGCCTATTCTCCTCTCTAAAAAATACAAAATAAAAAAGCCGAATATTTCTCTGTCAACCTCATAACAGAATTCGGGATTTTATCAATCTTGCCATAAAATTGTATCACAATCATCAATTATTGAAAGTTTTAGGGGGTAAGCAATAATTTTTAGGGGGTAAGCAATAATAAAGAAAAAAGAACAAAAAAAATCGGCGACTTTTCGTCGCCGACGGTCCATGCAGAAGATGGGATTCGAACCCACACAAGCTTTTGCGCTCACCACCCCCTCAAAGTGGCGTGTCTGCCTATTCCACCACTTCTGCAAAATTGTTGACCCGTTTATTATATCGCAAAGAGAAAAAAGGTCAAGCGACTCGCCGACCTTTTCTCAACTTTTCTTTTTTAGTTACGAACGCTGTTGACAAACCAACGAAGGGTGTTCAAAAAGTTATGCCAGGCCAAGGACAACAGCCCCCGACTCCGACTTTGCTCGGGAATTCCGTCCTGATAGAAAATCCGGTAAATCTCGTAATTCTTATTGACCTTGCCAAGATATTCCCGTGTTTCGCTCACGGGAATGTTGGAGAGGCTCTCCCGCTCCCAGGTGATCGTTCCCTCTTTCAGCCAGGAGTCCACCTGATTGAGGCCGCCATTGTAAGCCGCCGTCGCCAGATCCCGATTTTGAAAGTGCTGAATCAGGTAGGAAAGATAGTAGCATCCCAGGTCCAGATTTTTCTCGGGATCCGTAAGGTCTTCCTCACTCAACGAGATCTTCTTCTGTTCCGCCAACCAATCCGCCGTTTTCGGCATGATTTGCATCAAACCCTTGGCCCCGACCTTGCTCTTTGCTTCGGGCTGAAAATCGCTCTCCGCCTTCACAATCGCCAACGCATAGTATGGATCGATTCCATGATCCTGGGCGGCCTTCTGAATTTCCGTCCCATATTTCACCGGATAATTTGCACTTCCCAAACAGACGAGGCCGAAGGCCATGAGCACAAATACCAAGAGCAAAATAAAAATAAGCAGAAGAATATTTCGAAGGATCCTACCAATTGTCTTCATCATTTTCCTCCTCATTCTGAGCTCCCCCGGTGGTCTCCAGGGCCCGATCCAACTGCCGATACAGCTCCTCGCCATCGTTGTCGAATACATTATCTGCCAGTTTCCTCTTTTTTTCAACCGGATACTGGCTTTGAATGCGGAGCTTTGCCTGTTCATGATCCAAGGAGTCCCTCCGCTCCAACCGCTCCGTCTGGTGTTTGAGGGTGGAAGCGATGAGCCAGATCCGATCAAGATGAAGAAGGTTCCGTTGCTCCCCGAGCTCAAAAAGCAGGGGAATGTCGAAAAAGATGGGACCGGCACCGGCTTTTTCCAATTCGTCTGCCTGCCGCACCATTTCCTTCAGGACCGCGGGATGGGTCAGGCGATTCAATCGGTCTCGTTCCTGCGCGTCCTGAAAGATGCGATGGCTCAGGGCGTGACGATCGATGACTCCCCGGCGAATGATTTTCGGACCATACTGCTTCACCAACGCTTGATAGAGGGGTTTTCCCGGCTCAATGAGCCGGTGGTAAATCCGGTCGGCATCCAAAACACAATAGCCCTTTCCCCGCAGATAGGCGGTGACCGTGGATTTTCCCGTTGCAATTCCTCCCGTGATTCCGATCCTCAACGCTCTATTTTGCATCATACCAAGTCTTTCCTTGGTTCATGTCCGCCTTTAAATCCACGGGGAATTCTCCGATTCCCTCCATCGCCTCCACGAGAAGCCGGCCCACCTTCTCCGCCTCTTCTTTCGGTGCCTCGACAATGAGTTCGTCATGGATCTGCAAAACCAGACGGGCCCGAAAGCCTTCTTCCCGGAGTCGCCGGTCCACCCGAATCATGGCCAGCTTAATCACATCCGCTGCCGTCCCCTGAATCGGCGTGTTCAATGCGATCCGTTCTCCAAAGGATCGGATATTGAAATTTTTCGACTTAAGTTCCGGGATGTTTCTCCGTCTGCCATAGAAGGTATCCACATAGCCCTTTTCCTTGGCATCCCGAACCAATTGATCCATGAATTCCCGAATTTTCGGATAGGTGTCCTTGTAACGGGTGATGTATTCCTTCGCTTCCTGGCGAGAAATGTTTAGATCCCGAGATAAACCATAGTCACTGATTCCATAGATGATCCCGAAGTTGACCGCTTTTGCTCGCGACCGCTCCTCCGCGGTCACCTCTTCCGGCGCGATGTGGTTCACCTCCGCCGCCGTCTTCCGATGGATGTCCATCCCCTCCCGGAAGGCCTTTATCATAACGGGGTCCCCGCTCAGTGAGGCCAGAATTCGCAGTTCGATCTGCGAATAATCCGCATCTACAAGAAGTCTGCCCTCATCCGAGGTGAAAACCGAGCGCAGCTTCCGCCCCTCTTCCGTGCGCACGGGGATATTCTGCAGGTTCGGCTCCGTGGAAGAGATTCGCCCTGTCGCTGCCACATTTTGACAGAAAATGGACCGAATCCTTCCGTCTTCCTGGATATAGGGAATAAAGCCGTCGATATAGGTGCTTTTTAGCTTTTGAAGTTTGCGATAATTCAGTATGGCTTCCACCACGGGATGGGCATCTCTCAGCTTCTCAAGAACCTCCGCGCTCGTGGAATACCCCGTTTTGGTCTTTTTCCCGTGCGGCAGCTTCAACTCCTCAAACAGAAGTTCTCCCAGCTGTTTCGGGGAATTGATGTTCATCTTGCCATCCGCATACTTGTAAACTTCTTCTTCATAGTCTTCCAGTTCCCGACTGAATTCCTTGTCAAGCTCCCGGAGTCGGTCTCGATCCACCATCACCCCTTGGCTTTCCATCCGTGCGAGCACCAGGGCCAGGGGATTCTCTATCTTCCGGTAGAGATCCTCCATTCCCATCTCGTGGATCCGGTCCTCCAAGGGCTTTTGGGCCCCCGCAAGCACACTCAGGTAACCTCCCGCATATTGCAGCAGATCCTCCTCGTCCAGATCTTGAAACTCCCGCCGCTTTTTCCCCTTTCCCAACAGCTCTTCCCGGTTCATGACCCGATAGGAGGTGTAGCTTTTGGCCAAGCCGTCCAAATCATACGAGGACCGGGACGGGTCGATTAAATACTCCATCAGCATGAGGTCCTTGTAGGGATTCAAAAAAGAGAGCCCCAGTTTGTGAGCCAAAACCATGCTCTCTTTAATATCATAAGAAATCAGCTCGGGTCCCCCCTCCTGAAAAATGGGTTCCGCTGCGGAGGAAAAGAACTTCTCCTCCCCCCGCAAAGAGAAGACCACCGCCCGGTCGTCTCTCCCGCCTCGAGCGATAAAATTAACCGGCTTCGAAAATTGATAATTTTTTCCGCTGCTAAAAAAGGCGCAATACAGCTGTTTTTCTTGACTCAATCTTTGACAACAAGCCTCCCATTCTCCTTTCGGCAGGAAGGCGGCTTGAAAATGATCCGCGGTCTTTTCCTCCTCTAAGGAAAAACGACCGGCCAACGACTGAAATTCCAGTCTCTCAAAACGATCCGCCAATTCCTCTCGGTCGGGCTGACCGAGCTGAAAGTCCTCCAGACTCTTTTCCATGGGAACTTGCCGATAGATGGTGCCGAGTTGCTTGCTCAGATAGGCTTGCTCCTTATACGCCTGTAAGTTCTCCTTCATCTTCTTTCCCGAGACTTCTTCCAGATGGTCATACACTCCGTCCAGGGATCGGTAGCTTCTGATGAGCTTGAGCGCCGTCTTCTCCCCGATCCCCGGGACGCCGGGAATATTATCCGAGCTGTCCCCCTGCAAGCCCTTCACATCGATGAGCTGCTTGGGACTTAGCCCGTATCGGTCCTGAATGACCTCGGGCGTAATTTCCTCCAATTCGCTGATCCCCTTTTTCGTAAAAAGAACCGTGCTATTCGCATCCACCAATTGAAAATAATCCCGGTCTCCCGTCAAAAGATAAGAGTGCCAGCCTTCTTGGGAGGCTTTCAGGGATACGGTGCCCGCAATGTCATCGGCCTCATAGCCATCGATATCGAAATGCGCAATTCCCAACACATCCAGCAGGTCCTTGGTCATCCCAAACTGGGGGGCCAATTCGGGAGGAATCTCCTGGCGATTTCCCTTATACGCCTCATAATCTTCCTTGCGAAAGGTCTTCGAGGATCGGTCAAAGGCCACAAGCACATAATCCGGCTCAATGGTATCTGCCGCTTTTAAATACATGTTTAAGAAGCCGTACACCCCGTTGGTGGCGATGCCATCCTTCGTGGTCAGATTTCGAATGGCATAAAAAGCGCGAAAGAGCAGACTCGATCCATCCACAATCAACAGTTTTGGTCTCTTGGAACCTTCCTTCTTGGCCATACTCTCATCCTTTCTTCTCGTGCTCTCCCAATAAAAAAAGCCACGCATACGCGTGGCAGTGCTGGTGGTGGGACTTGAACCCACACGCGGTTGCCCACAACAGATTTTGAGTCTGTCTCGTCTGCCAATTCCGACACACCAGCTTACCGGAAGAGTTTAACAAAATTTTAATCTGAATGCAAATCTTTCTTCGTATTCTAAGTATATCATTAAATTTTTAGGGAGCCAGTCTGCTTGCCCCTTGCGCGTTTCTTTCTTAGAATATACCCAGAGGAAAGCGAGGATACGATGGACTTTACAAAAGCACAGCAAGTAGCAATCTCTCATAAAGAAGGTCCCTGTTTGGTATTAGCGGTACCGGGAGCCGGCAAAACCACCGTTTTGCTGGAGCGACTCCACCGGCTGATCGAGCAGGGGGTTCCCGCCTCTGCAATCGCCTCCATCACCTTCTCGAAGAAGCAAGCGGTGGATATGGAAGATCGCTTCCGAAAGCAGTATGGAGACGACGAACAACTCCCAACCTTCTCCACCATTCATGCGTTTTGTTACCACATCCTTCGCCATGAATCCGCAAAAAAGGGAATCTCCCTGGAACTGCTGGAAGGTTCTGCCCGCTACAATAAATACCGCATCATTCAGGATCTCTTTCACTCTCAGGTCCACCGGCTGATGACCGAGGACGAAAGGGAGGATTTTTTTCGAATCGACGGTTACCTGAAAAACTCGCTCAGCGATTACCCCAGCTACCGGAAAAAATTCCAGGAGAAATTTCCTCATTTTCAACAGCTACAGAAAGCCTATGACGAATTCAAAAGAGACCATCAATTGATTGATTTTGATGACATGCTCTTACACACCCTCCGCCTGCTCGATCAGGACGCCTCCCTGCTCAAGGGCCTACAACAGCGCTTTCAATATCTGCAGGTGGACGAGGCACAGGACACCTCCCTGATCCAGCTCAGAATCATACAGAAAATCGCCCAACCGGAAAACAATCTGTTCATGGTCGCGGATGATGACCAGGCAATCTATGGATTTCGAGGAGCAAACCCCGCCTACCTGCTCCACTTTCAGGAATTCTACCCCCAAGCGAAAAAAATCGTTATGGAAGACAACTATCGGTCGACCGCTTTCATCGTCACCCAGGCCGGCCAATTTATCACCCATAACAGCCACCGCTATGGAAAGCAGCCCGCAAGCACGGGAGAAAAGGGAGAAAAAATCAAAATTCTCAAGGCGGGAAGCCTGAAAGTACAAGAAAACCGGATCATCAAAGACCTGCAAGAGGATCGAACGCAGGGAACGGTTGCGATCCTCTTTCGCAACAACCTTTCCGCCATTGCCCTAGGTCTTCGGCTCGCCAAAGAGGGACAAAGCTTCCGGCACACCATCAACGTTCATCCCTTTTTCCGACAGCCCCTGATCCGAGACCTGGAAGATATCCTGGAATTTGCGCAAAGGCCCGAAGACATCTCCCTCTTCCGTCGCATTTACTATAAACTCAATGCTTATCTCAAGAAGAGCTTCCTAGAGGAGCTGACGTCCAACGGAGCCTATGGAAATCTCCTGGACGAGTTGGCTCGACTTCCCGATACGCAGTCTTCCTTTTACCGGGAAAATATTCAGCGGCTCAAACTGCACTTTTCTCATCTCGCCTACCTTCCTCTGAAAGATGCTCTGGAGGAAATTGACGACTATTTAGGCTATGGGGAATATTTAAAAGAACAAGCACGAAGAGACCGCCATTCCATCAGTTCCGCCCAGAGAACCTTGGAGAGCCTGAAGTCCATGGCGGCAACCCGGCCGGACCTGGCGAGTCTGCCCCTCCTCCTGCGGGAAGCCGAAATGCTCTTTCAGCATTCCACGGCGGATTCTTCCCTCATCCTCTCCACGATTCATGGGGCCAAGGGTCTGGAATTTGATACCGTTTATATGATCGACCTGATTCAGGGCGAATTTCCCACGGGCATTGCCCTGGAAAGCGAGAAGGCAGGAAGCCCGGACTTTATGGAAGAAGAAAGGCGCCTCTTTTACGTGGGCATGACCCGGGCAAAGAAGCGCCTAAAGTTAATCGCTCGAAATTCGGTGAATGGGGAGAAGGTTCCCATCTCGGAGTTTATCACCACCCTCATCCGGCGGCACTAAACCGCTCCCTGAGGGCGCTTCCGACGATCGCAATCTCTGCGATTACAGCTCACCAACTCATCAAAGGTCAATGGCTTGAATCCCGTGATGTCCACGCCGCAATTCAATGCCTTGGGGAGCTTACGTATTCTCTCTTGCGTTAAAGAGGGATGATTATGAATATGGCCAAACAGGTGCCAGCTCCCATAGTAAAACCCATCCCACTCCAGGAGGGGATAGTGAAAAAGCACCAGCCGATGGCCACCGTCTTTCACGACCGCATAATTATCAACATCCACAAAGTAGGCACGCAGACGCGGCTCTTCCTTAATCTTTTCGTCATGGTTTCCCACGATCAGGTGAAGTCGACCCTTGAGCTGCTTTAAGTAAAACTCCGGATCATCCGCGCGATAGACCAAATCCCCCACGATATAGACATCATCCCACTCATGGACGACACGATTCCAGTTTCGAATCATGGTCGCATCCATTTCTTCCACCGACCGAAAGGGTCTGTGGCTAAAGGCAATCACCTTTTCGTCGCCGAAATGACAGTCGGCGATATAATAATTCATTCTTTCCTCCAAGCAATCTAACGGCTCTCGCCGGTTGCTTCTAACAAAGCCTGTTGTTCTTCCTCGGTGAGGGGACGGTATTCTCCCTCTTTTAACTCCACATCCAACTGAAGAGGGCCCATGGAGAGCCTCCGCAAAGCCAGGACCTCTTTTCCGCAAAGGGCAAACATCCGTTTGACCTGGTGGTACTTCCCCTCCACAATCTCCACCTCTGCCAGGCAAGCCTTTCGACGGATGAGTCGGGCAGGTTTGGTGTGAATTTGCTCCGGACTTAAGTCAAAGCCTTCCTGAAAATGCCTCTGGTCTTCGGAATCGATGTCCTTGTCGAGAAGAGCGAGATAGTGCTTCTTGACCTTTCGCCCGGGAGAGAGCAACTTGTGAGCAAGTCTTCCATCGTTGGTGAGTAACAGAAGTCCCGTGGTATCCCGATCTAAACGGCCGACGGGAAAAAGACCCTCTCTGCGGTCTTCTTCCTTCAACAGATCCAGGACCGTTTCCCTTCGGTCACGGCTGGCAGAAATGACTCCCTTGGGCTTATTGAGAAGATAGTAAACATAGGGAGCATAGGTGCTCGGCTGTCCATCCACTTCCACGCGGTCCTCTTCCCCAATCTTGGTCTTTCCCTCATGGACAAATTGTCCATTCACGAGGACCCTGCCTTGTCTCACCAGATCCTTCACTTCTTTTCGGCTGCCAAACCCCGAATTGGCCAACCACTTATCCACCCTAATTTTCATCGGCAGATCGGAAGAAGATTTCCCCACTCTCCTCGTCCATTTTCTCCACAATTGCCAGGGAATGCACGGGATAACCGGCCCGACGGAGTTCATCGCCACCTCCCTGGTATCCCTTCTCGATTGCCACCGCGATTCCCACGCAGTGGGCTCCCGCTTGGTCCAAAATCGATAAGAGGCCCTTCATTGCAAAACCATTCGCCAAAAAGTCGTCCACGAGCAGGACCCGATCATCCTTGTTTAAAAACCGCTTTTCAATCAGAGAGGTGCGCACCTTCTGTTGCGTGTAGCTTCGAACCTGCGCCGTGTACACATCCTTTCCCAGGTTGAGACTCTTTGCTTTCTTTGCAAAGACCAGTGGGACCTTCAGCATCCGAGCAACCGGATAGGCGATGGCAATTCCTGAACTCTCAATGGTTACCACTTTTGTGATCTTTTCTTTGGCAAAAGCTTTTGTCCATTCCTGGGCCATTTTTTCGAGAATCTCACAGTCAATCTGCTGATTAATAAAACTATCCACGCGAAGTACATCGCCAGGCAAAACTATTCCCTCCCGACGAATCCGGTCTTCCAATTCTTTCATTTTTCCTCCTGCTCATCCTTCCAATGAAATCTATTCTTCCACAAGTATACAAAAAAAAGAAAGGTTCTAGCAAAGAACCTTTCTAAAAAACAAAATGAATCTCCTAGTTTTCTTCTTTTTTCTTGGGCTTTTCGTTCTTAGCCTCGGTAACAATAAAGCCGGGATTATATCGATATCCCTTTCCCCAAGTCGTTTCGATCATCTCGCCCAGGCCTTCCTCCTCCAGTTTATTGCGGAGCCGGCGGATATACACATCCACCGTTCGCAGACTGGATTTCTTCCCCTCGGACCAGAGAACGGTGGCCAGCTCTTCCCGAGAAAGGACGGCTCCCTGCCGATGCACCAGCATAAATACCAGTTCAAATTCCTTCACCGTTAAGGGAATGCTTCGATTCTCTACCTTCATCAAGTGACGAAAGAGGTCAAAGATGACCCGTCCCTCTCGGCTTTCAAAGGCCGTGGTGGGGCGATTTCCCGTGAAATTCAGGTGTCTTGCGATGACTCGAATTCTGGCCTTGAGCTCCATGAGATCAATCGGATAGCGCATGTAGTCCAAGCAACCATATTCCAAACACAAGACCACCTCCTTGGGGGTGGGATCTTTTCCCAGCACAATAGTCGGAACATTTTTTATCTTTGTTCCCTGTCGCAACAGGTCAATCACCTGACCGTCCGGATACGCCGTTCCCAATAGACAAAAGTCCAGGTCATGCATGGCAAGCAAGCGGAGCGCTTGGTCTCCCGAGGACACCGTAAGAATCGTGTCTCCGTCCTTTTGGAAACTGTAGCGGATATTCTCCACCAACTCCTTATCCGAATGTAGTAACAGGATTTCCATTCGATCACCTCCCCTCTCCAGCGGTAAGAAAAGTGGTATGCTCTGCCAATATGCTTGCAGCTCTAAATAAAGAATAATTAAACAATTTATCCACAAGACAAAAAATATGTAAAGATTTTCCTCAGATAAGCATATACCCCTTTCTGTAAAAATGCACGCACCTTCAAAGGCTTTTCACGAATTTTTCTTCCCGGTCATCTGATTGAGCCTATTACTTGGATTATTCCGCATCGTATAATAGAGTATAAATAAAGATTTATTTTCCTACTATTTCATCATATTTTCTTCCCATCACCAAGATGATTTTTCGTAGGCGACGATAATACGTGCTTCGTGAGATAAAGAGCAAATCGGTAATTTCATACACTGTCATTCGATCTTTAAAGCGGTAGCGCAATAGATCGACCGACGCTTCATCCAACTCCAGAAACATCAGTTTCACGAGGTTGATTTCCGCCTTCATCTGCTCAATTTTATGAATGATTTTTTCTTGCTCCAGGAACAATTTCTCCTGCATGGAAGTGGTGCCCGAACTGTGGGAAGCCCCCTCCGCTTTCATCGCCTGGAGACCGCCGCTGGATTCTCTGGCATGATAATCCATGGTCCATTCCTTGATTGTGTCATCCTCAATCAGTCGCTTTAATTTGTCACAATTCGTCGAGTAATTTTTTAACAGCTGAATTACCTTCTGCTCCGTTTTCAGGTTCATAGTAACCTTCCAAGTCCTTTCCAAAACGTTCAAGAATCAATCTTACATGATGTTCCCCCTCCAAGCGTTTGGATTATAACATGGTATTTTTTAGATTATGTGCCAAAATGTATCATTTCATCTTCAAAAGCCTTCTTTATGCCATTTTTTCCGTTTTTCCCAAAAAACTTATCTCAAAAAAGTCATGACTCTCTCAGATCTGTAAAAATAATTTCAATAAAAAAATCCCATGGAGTCTCCTCCATGGGATTCTGCCTAGCCTACGAATTAATAAGCTCCGTATCCGGGGGCACCGCCTTGCGGCATCTTATCCTCTTTTGCTTCCGGGATATCGCTGACGGCCGCTTCCGTTGTCAACAGCATTGCGGCAATGGATACCGCGTTCTGTAATGCAGACCGGGTCACCTTCGTAGGATCAACGATTCCTGCTTCGAACATATCCGTATAGTCTTCCTTGTAGGCATCGAAGCCTTCCCCTTGGGGAAGTTCCTTGACCTTATTGAGAACCACAGAGGGCTCTAAGCCGGCATTGGTGACAATCTGGCGAAGGGGTTCTTCGAGTGCACGGACAATGATCTTCGCTCCGATTTTCTCATCGCCTTCCAGGCCTTCGGCAAATTTTGCAACTTCTTCAATCGCATCCACAAAGGCCACGCCGCCACCGGCAACAATTCCTTCATCAACGGCGGCACGGGTTGCGGAAAGAGCATCTTCAATGCGAAGCTTCTTCTCTTTTAATTCGGTCTCGGTTGCTGCACCGACGCGGATGACGCCAACGCCGCCGGCGAGCTTTGCCAAGCGTTCCTTCAGCTTCTCCGTGTCATACTCGGATTCCGTCTGTCCAATCTGAGATTTGATGTGTTCCACACGGTCTTCCAGAGCCTTCTTGTCCCCCTGGCCGTCCACGATGACCGTGTTGTCCTTGTCCACTTTCACCTTGGAAGCGCTACCCAATTGCTCGACCGTGGTATCCTTGAGTTCCAGACCAAGGTCTTCGGTGATTACCGTTGCACCGGTGAGAATGGCGATATCCTGGAGCATCTCCTTGCGACGGTCGCCATATCCCGGAGCCTTGATGGCAACACAGTTAAAGGTGCCGCGAATCTTGTTGAGCACCAGCGTTGCAAGGGCTTCGCCTTCCACATCATCCGCAATCACCAAGAGAGCCTTCCCACCCTGGACAATCTTCTCCAGAAGGGGAAGTAGCTCCTGAATGTTGGAAATCTTCTTATCGGTAACCAAGATGTAGGGATCTTCCAGCTCGGCAACCATCTTGTCCATGTCGGTTGCCATGTAGGGAGACAGGTAGCCGCGATCGAATTGCATTCCTTCCACGACTTCCAGCTGGTTCTGCATGGTGTTGGAATCCTCAATCGTGATCACGCCATCTTTCCCCACTTTTTCCATCGCTTCCGCAATCATTTCTCCGATTGCCTCATCTCCCGATGAGATGGCTCCGACGTTGGTGATGGCATCCATGGTATCCACTTCCTTCGAATGTGCCTTTACCACTTCAACCGCCTTTGCGGAAGCCTTGCTCATGCCCTTGCGAAGAACGATCGGATTTGCTCCTGCCGCCACGTTGCGGAGTCCTTCCCGCACCAAAGCTTGTGCCAAAAGCGTTGCCGTCGTCGTACCGTCACCGGCAACATCATTGGTCTTGGTCGCAACTTCTTTGACCAATTGTGCACCCATGTTTTCAAAATGGTCCTCAAGCTCAATCTCTTTCGCAATGGTAACACCATCGTTGGTAATCGTGGGAGAACCAAAGCTCTTCTCCAGGACAACATTGCGTCCCTTCGGTCCCATGGTGACCTTGACCGTGTTTGCGAGCTTATCCACTCCCATCTGCATCTTTTGACGGGCATCTACGCCATATTTAATATCCTTAGCCATTCAAAATCTTCCTTTCTACAATCGAAAAAGTGATCAAATCTTCTATTCACTGACAACTGCCAGAACGTCTTCTAACTTGATGACAATGAACTCTTCTCCATCAAGCTTTACATCCGTTCCCGCATATTTGGAATAAATCACACGGTCTCCCGTTTTCACAGAACCCTTTAAATCCTCATTTTTCTCAATTTGGTCGCTGATGGAAACCACCTCTGCATACTGAGGTTGCTCCTGGGCACTGGAAGGCAACACAATTCCCGAGGCCGTTGTTTCCTCTTTTTCCAACTTTTTAATCACAATGCGTTCCCCTAACGGATTTAATTTCATAGATTCCTCCTTCATTTCATCCAAAGTCAATCTTTATTGTTATCTTGGCTTTATCACTCATCTAACTAGAGTGATAACAACTGTCTTTATTCTACAATAGTTCCTGCCCATATGCAAGTTTTTTCAGGACAATCTTTCCGGATTGCGACGAATTTCCTCAAAAAGATATTGTTGGGCGAGCCCCGCCCAGGCCCCGAAGTGATCTTCTCCAAACCGGTTCATCTCTTTTAAAGTGGCATCTTCCAGACCATAATATTTTACCAGAGCCTTTTTTACCCAAGTATCCACAGGAAACGCAGAGAGTCGGTGGAAACCATAGAGCATGATGCAGCGGGCTACCTTCACACCCACCCCGTAGAGGGTAAGCAGGTCCTTCTCCAAATCGCAATCACCCATTTTCTTCCATTTGCTGATAGACTTCTCCCCGCTTTCCAGCCGTTGCCCCAATTCTTGCAAGGCGCGGTCCCGATAGCCCACGCCGCAGGACCGTAGAAGAGCTCGGTCGGCTTGCGCGAGGGCCCGGGGAGAAGGCAGACTGTAGAAAACCTCGCCATCCGGGCTTCCTTGGGATCTCCGAGTGTGTGACACAGAGAAAACAGGCTGTTGTGAATCCTCTTCATATTGTTGTTGGCACTCAGAATAAAGGATATAAGAACCTCGTAAGGATCCTGGGAAAGAATTCTCATGTAAGGATAGCGGCGAATCGCCCCCGCTAATGCGGGATCCTGAGACAAGCGCTCTCGCCCCTGCCTGAGCTCTTCTTCTTGCTGCGGCTGCCAGCCAAACCAAGCCATCCAAAAATTGAGGTCTCCCGGGGAAATCCCGGAAAATTGGAGGCCATGATCCCCCCGGGTCACAACAAGACGGCGGTCTTGGCTGAAAATGCAGGTTTCCCGTTGATCCTCTGAATACGACCAGCTGTGACACTGACCGGTCTCCAGAAGAAAAGTCACCTCGGGAAAACTGTGATCCGGAAGCAGGTAGGTTTCTCGTGCAAGTGGGATGGGCTCAATGGACATGCGGTCTCCTTTCAAAAAGAAGACCTGCCTGAGGCAGGTCTTCAAAGAGTTCTGTTGATCGTTTCTTATTTGGCATTAGCTTGAATCGTATCCACACTCTCCAAAACGCCCAAGAGAGCGAGTCGTTGCGTCTCGTCCTGGTCGGGGGTGCAGGTGGAGAGGGTGACGATGTGGTCTCTCTCGGTAAAGGGACGAGAGAAGGCAAAGTCCGTGGCGGAATGCTTTCTTGCATTCTCCAGATAGTTAACAAATGCGGAAGCCTCCATGTTGGGCACTCGATATTTCGCATCCGCATCCAAGCGACGAACCGAGAACATCCGATAGTGGTACACGCCACTCTGGGTTACCAGGGTGAAGGTCTTCTGCGATTGATCCGTAAAATTCTGCTCAAAGAAGCGTTTCACAATGCCGAAAATCGTGTCGGTTGCATACATCATGTGACCATATAAGACCGTATTCTGGTCGGAAAGATCCTTCTTGTTCTGATAATCCATGAAGGGAATCCCCTGGATGTTGTATTTCTTGTCGATTCCCTTTCTTAGATAGAAGGAATTATCCCCGGAATACATAATCGGATACTTATTCTGCGTCCCATCGATGATCAGGTAGGCAATCGTATCTGTATTTTTCGCCTGAAGGGTGCTGAGCAGCTGGCGATAATCGGGGACCTCCGGAACCTTCTCTTTCTTTCCTTCAATGGTAACTCGGGTGCCCTCCTGCTTACTTGCCACGCTTTCCACCTCTTGAGCCACCGCATCAAAGGTACGGTCAGATTGCCACCGTCCCCACAAATAGCTTCCGATTTGGAAAAGGCAGAAGAGAATGACCAGCAGAAGCAGGACTTCCACCACTCGTAAAATCTTTTTTTTCATGAGGCCTCCCCTCGCCGATTGCGCCTATTCCTCTCCGGGAGTAAAAGGTCCCTCACCCCCAAAGTGTTCTTCTTCCTCTTTCTCAACTGCTGTTTCCTCCGGAGGAATCTCCTCGCCGGGTTCCGCACCGATAACGTCTGCGGTACGTGGCTGGGCTGAAAAATCACCGGATTCTTCGGAGAAATTCGCCTCTTTCTGAGTATTATATCGTTCATATACCCCCTTGGCAAAGGTCTGGCCACAATCCCTCACGAAGTTTTGATCGGCGGGGTCTTCCCGATGCTCTAACTGGATCAAGAGATCAAATTCAAAGAGGCGACGCGCAAAGTCCGCTCCCAAATCGCCCGAATTTCCCCTTTCCTTCTCTTGTTCCAGGGCCTGATAAAGCTTCTTCTGTCTTTCCTCAATAATATATTTAAGGAGTTCTCTTGGTGTTCTCATCGCCTTCCGGTAGATTTCTTGTAAGTCGAATTGACAAGCCACATATTCATACACATCCACCGTGGCAAGAAAATGTTCCAGGACGGTGGACAGCACATCCTCATTCAGATCAACGCCCTCATAGACCTGCTCCCGGCTGAGGTAGGATCGCATCTCCCGGACTTCTCTGCCGATTTCCATCGCTTTCTCCAGGCTCTCATTGTGATAAAAATCGGTTTCTTCCTCGTCATGAAAAAGCCAGCTGTCCATCTCCACCACACGGTCAACCCGATTCAGGATCTCCGATCGATTTGCCTCCGAGAGCTGGGCCCGGGCCCAATTTTGCGCTTCGGGTTTTACGAGCTGCTTTCCCTGTTTAGGAGTTCCCTTAAAAAAATCTAAAAAATCATCCAATGCACCCATTTAGAGCTCCTTCCTTTTCGGTTCGCATTTCTATCCTCTTCCACTTCGTGGGGCGTCCTCTATTTTAAATGGACATTCCCCTTTCTGTACTATAGAATACAGGGGAAATAAGGAGGAATTATGGCTGAATTCAGATATAACCCACTATTAGATGATTGGACCATCGTCAACGGCAACCGCCAGAAACGGCCCGACATGCCCAAGGACTACTGTGCCTTTTGCCCCGGATCGGGAAAGGTGCCCGACCATTACACGGTATTAAAGTATGACAATGACTGGCCATCCATGTCCCAAACCCCATCGGAGCCGGATCCCGTTGCCAATGCTTTTTTTAAGACACAACCCTCTTATGGGAAATGCGAAGTGATTCTGTATTCCTCCGACCACCACGCATCCCTGCATGAACTGCCGAAAGAGCAGAGAATGGAGCTGGTGAACCTTTGGACCGACCGCTTTCAGGAGCTTTCCGAGGATGAAAAAATTCACTATATCCTCACCTTTGAAAATCGAGGCCCCGAGGTGGGAACCACCCAGCCCCATCCCCATGGGCAGATTTACGCCTACGGCTTTCTCCCCCTTCGAATTCGCCTCGAATTGGAGAATTCAAAGCGCTATTACGAGGAACATGGCATCGGACTCCTGCCAAAACTCCTGGAGGAGGAAACCGCCTTTAAAAAGAGGATCATCTTCCAAAATGATTTCTTTACGGTATATATTCCCTTCTTCACCGACTGGCCTTACATGGTTTACCTTCAGTCCCGCCAGGAGGGAATTGCATCCTTCCTTGACTTTAGCGAGGAGAGAAAGTCATTCTTCGCAGACACGCTAAAAGAAGTCCAGGGGATGTATGATACCCTTTTCCACCGACCATTCCCCTATATGATGGGGATCTACCAACCTCCTCTTCACATCGAAGAATTTCAGGAGGCAAAACGCTACTATCCCTTCCATGTGAAGTTCTTCCCCCCCTTGCGCGGCAAAGAATCGATAAAATGGAACGCTTCCTCCGAGACCTGCGCCTGGGCAAAGACCAACCCCCGAATTGTGGAGGAGACGGCCCGGGAGCTGCGAGCCGCCCTGGAGGAGTACCGAAAGAAAACCGAATGATTCCTCAAATAAAAAAGGAGACGAAGCTTCGTCTCCTTTTTTGATGCGCTTTATCTGCTTGATTATAATTCTTCCAGTTCCTCCACCAAAGAGCGGAAGACATCCAAAGCCTTATCCACCGTTTTGGGATTCGACATATCGCATCCCGCCATCTTCAGCTGTTCAATGGGGAAGTGTTTGCCACCATCGCAGAGGAACTTCCGGTAATTCTTCAATTCCTCTTCCCCTCCATGAAGCACGCCCTGAGAAAGGACGGTTGCCGCACAGAAGCCCGTGGAGTACTTGTAGACATAGAAGTCGTTGTAGAAGTGAGGAATTCTCATCCATTCATAGGCAATCAGGTCATCGGATACCATGGCATCTCCAAAGTATTCCTTATTGAGATCCAGGTAAATCTGATTCATGTCTTCCTGGGTGAGCCCATCGCCCTTTTCAATCCGCTCGTGGACAATTTTCTCAAACTCCGCAAACATGGCCTGCCGATAAACCGTCGACTTAAAGCTGTTCAGATGGAAATCCAGGAGCTCCTGTTTTTCCTCTTCCGTCTCGGCATGCTCTTTCAAGTAATGGAGAAGCAGATTCTCGTTAAAGGTGGATGCCACTTCCGCCACGAAAATCACGTAGTTGGAGTAGAGGAAGTCGTTGTTATGGCGAGAGAAATAGGAGTGCATGGAGTGTCCCATCTCATGAGCGAGGGTAAAGACGGAATCCAAGGTCCCGTTGAAGTTCATGCTGATGTAGGGAGTGCTGTCATAGGATCCCGAGGAGTAGGCCCCTCCGCGTTTCCCTTCCCGTGGATAAACATCAACCCAGCCTTCCGTGAAGGCTTTCTTGTAAATTTCCACGTAATCTTCGCCCAGGGGACGAACGGATTCAATGCAGAGTTGCTTTGCCTCTTCAAAGGTGTAGGTTTTGGAAGAGCTGCTTACCATCGGCAGATAAACATCATACATGTGTTGCTCTTTCAGTCCCAACACTTCCTTCTTCTTCGCGTAGTAACGGTGCATTAAGTCCATGTTCTTATGGATGCTCTCCAACAGGGAATCATAAACCTTCACATCCACATCATCTTTGAAAAGTTCCATGTGGCGGGCAGAGTCATAGCCCTTTAAGTCTGCCACGGTGGACAAAGCCCGGCAGTTGTTGTAGTAAGCGCTGGCAATGGTGTTTCCAAAGCCTTTGATCGTCCCATACAGTTTTTCAAAGGCCTCTTTTCGAACTTCCACTCGTTCATCCTGCTCAATGGTAGTAAAGTTCTCCGCCGTCAGTTCCTTGCCGTCTAAGCTATCCAACTTGGGGAACTTCAGATCCGTGTTGCTAAGGTAGTAGTAAATTTCCTGGGGGGCCTCTCCGGTAAAAGAAAGACGCGATAGAAGGTACTCCTCTTTATCGCTCAGAGTATGGTCGCTATAGCGGAAAAGGCGTTCCAGATACAAGCGGTAGTCCTTCAGGTCCTCGTCCTTTAATAGCGCTTCCTGGTCCTCCTTGCTCAGGCCCACAAAGAAGGGGTCCATGTAGGACATGGCGGAAACCAGCTTTTCCCATAATTGAGAAGCCTGCTTGTACTGTTTCTGTGACTCGGTGACTCGGCTATCCTCATCCTGCTTCATGAAAGCATACGTGGAAAAATTATCACAGATTCGGACGTATTTCGCCATCGCATCCAAAGAATCCTTGATGTGTTCCTTCGGATTCTTCGCATACTCTTCAAATTTTTTGATGCCTTCTTCGATTGCACGGATGTCCTCATCCTTTTTCTCTTGAGTCGGATACATCCGATCAATCGTCCAACGAATATCTTCCATTTTCCCATCCAATCTAAGGATCATTGCATTTTTTTATGATATACCGGACGATCCTCTTCCGGAATATTGCTGTTGTCTGCCGGTGAAGCGAATGGAGAGCGATCCGCAAACTGCTTTACGGCGACCTTGGTTCGGTTCACAGGAACCAAAGTGCCCGGTCCTCCGATACAGCCTCCCTCACAGGCCATGCCCTCCAGGAGCATTCCCTTTTTCACGCCGGCCTTTGCCAACTTCATCAACTTGACACAGTTGCCCAAGCCTTCCGCCCCCTCGACCTTCACGTCCCGATCGGGATCCAGTTCATGAATTCGAGAAACCACTGCTTGTGCCACCCCTCCACCGACCGCATAGCCACGGCCCGTTTTGGAAGCATCGGTGACTTCTTCTTTTACCTCGATGCTCTGAGGCTCAATCTCTTTGGCGATAAACATCCCCATCAGTTCCTCAAAGGTGATCACGAAATCCACATAATGTGCCACCTCCGGCTGCAGGGCCTCCAACTTTTTAGAAATGCAGGGGCCGATAAAGACCACCTTGCAGTTGGGATCCTTCTTTTTCAACTGTTTGGCGGTATAAATCATGGGCGTCGAGCTCTCTGAGATTAAATCGTTTAATTCCGGATAAAGCTTGGACACCATGCTCTTCCACGAGAAGCAGCAGCTGGTTCCCATAAAGGGCCTCGTTTCGGGAACGTGTTCCAGAAACTCTTTGGCCTCATTCATCGTCGTTAAATCCGCTCCCAGACCCACCTCATAGACCTTGGCAATTCCCAATTGGTGGATGGCCTCTATGATTTGCTCGGGTTTGGTCAATGGACCAAACTGACCGGCAAAGGAGGGAGCGATGATGCCATAGACCGGCTCCTCTCCCGACATGATGTATTTGATAAGCTGATAGATTTCTGACTTATCGGCAATCGCCCCGAAGGGACAGGACTGAATGCAGGCCCCGCAGGCGACACACCGATCCTTGTCAATCTCCGCTCGATTCAGATAATCGGAATGAATCGCATTAACGCCACAAGCCTGAGCACAGGGTCTGCCGGTGTCCACAATGGCGTGATAGGGACATTCTTTTACACACTTCGTGCATTTGATGCATTTATCCTGGTCAATCACCATGTGGTCCGGGCCCTTGAAAATGGCGTTTTTCGGGCACACATTCGCACACGGGTGGGCCAAACAGGTTCTGCAATTGTCCGTGATATCGATGAAGCGCTCCGGACAGGCCTCACAAGCAATCGAAAGGACGGATACCAGGGGCTCCTTATAAACCCGGTGGGAAACATCAATCTCATCGATTCCATCCGAGATGGATCCCTTCTGCGCCGCATTATGGGGGTCCAATCCCAGAGCCATCCGCAAGCGCTCTCCGATGACCGCTCGTTCCCGGAAAATGCTTTCTCGATACGTAGCCGTTTCTCCCGGCAATAATTGATAAGGAGACTCATGCAGCTTCGTTAAGGGGATATCCTCGTAAGCGAGGCGGGCAGTTTCCGTAAAAACCTGCCTTCGGATATTAATAATATCGACATAGGAGCTTTTCATTTCTCTTCCCTACCCAGACGTTCCAAAATAAGGTCCATCAATTCATTCGCTTCTGCCCGTTCAATGAGTTCCCCGTCGAGGTAAACCACAGGGGCTACGCCATGGTTGCCTGACTTGCAATAGTTTTGGCAAGGCAGGAGCTCAACCTCCAGCTCTTTTCCCTCGGGTACTCCGTAGAAATCGTGTAATTCCTCCTTCAAGCCCATCATACAGTCAATAATATGGTTGGCTCCGTAATAGGAGCACTTCGATCCTGTACAAATTGAAACTTTCATGAGTCACCTCCTCTATTTCTACTAGTTTATCATAACGTTTCCAAAAAAAACCGCTGAAATGCACGGGGAATCGAATATTTATCTGTGACTTCCTCGGGATTTGCCCATATTACCGGGCTTTGGAAGGAAAAATTTTCTGTTGATCCCAGGTACCCCTCCGCCGCTTCCCCTGCCTGCAAAACGATGTCTTTTGCACGCACCAGCTGAATCTCATAGGCCTCCATATCCCATTCCACATGGCTGAAAACGTGCTTTTGTCGACCCAGATGTCGCAGGGATTGGAGCGCCAAGGGTTCCCCACCGGAGGGGTCTTTCATGATTTGAAAGGTCCTTCGAAGCGTTGCTTCTCCGGGTCTTCCCTCCCACATGGGGAGACCCCAGAGGCCGGAAAGAAGGCCCTTCTCCGGTCGACGTTCCAACAGAAGCCGTCCCTCCTTTAGAAAGAGTAGCAGGGTCCACTTCTCAATGCGCCGCTGTTTTTTCTTTTTCCGATGAGGAAGCTCCCGGGCGATTCCCGTTTGTCTTGCCAAACAGGCGGTGAAAAAGGGACACCGGTCACAATAAGGCTGGCCATTGGGGATACAGACCAAAGCGCCCAGGTCCATCAGGGCCTGATTAAAATCCCCTGGTCGGTCATCGGGAAGCCAATCCTGCAAATGCTTTTCCAGTCGCTTCTTGGTCGCCGTCTCTTGCAGAATTCCCTCCTCTTGGAAAAGGCGAGCCATGACCCGATAGGCGTTCCCATCCGGAGCAATCTCGGGGTGGCCAAAAGCAATGGAGGAAATGGCACCCGCGGTATATGGTCCGATTCCCGGCAATTTCAAAAGCTCCTTTTTCTCTCCAGGCAGGCACCCCTGATACTCTGCCTGCACCTGGATTGCCGCTTTTTTTAGGTTTTTTGCCCGTGAATAGTATCCGAGTCCCTCCCAGAGCTTTAGCAGTTCCTCTTCTGCCACTTCCGCTAAGTCCTGCAGATGGGGAAGCCGGTCCATAAAACGCCGATAATACCCCAGCACCGCTTCCACTCTGGTCTGCTGGAGCATGATCTCAGAGATCCAAACGTGGTAAGGACTGGGATCTTCACGCCATGGCAAGTGTCTTCTCCGGTTTTTGTCAAACCACTTTAAAAGGTCTTGCGTAACATTCATTGCCGCCTCCTTCTCTTGGTATTGTAGCAGAGGGAGGAGGAAAGAAACATTACGCGTCCTCATAGGAGGCGGAATGAAAGATGAGCGTTAGATCCGCAAACCGGATATGATCATGGGACCGTAAAAGGTATTCGCCACCCGGCTCCAAGACCCTACCATTCAGACTGGTTCGATTTAAAGACCCACTGTCATAGAGATACCAGGCGCCTTCCTTTTCCAAAAGGTAGGCATGGTGGCGGCTGACAAAGCGGGATGAGAGACAGAGATTGGCATCACTCTTCTGATTTCCGATAAAAAAAGGAGAGTGAATGAGCGAAATGTGTTTCCCCCGGATTTCCAAATAGGCGGCTCTTTGAGGGGTTCCCAGAAAGAGGGATCGAGCCCGAGCCAACACTTCGAATTCATCTTGCAGGTTGGCATCTTCCAAGAGAGAAGCCTCCCTCCCCCTTTTCGTTAATAGCTGTTGAAGAAAGGCAACCAGGTCTTCCCCTTCCTTTGCCTTCTCCTCGAAAAGAAGCAGACACAAGCTTCCCTGCTGTCTTAGGATTCCCGTGTGGGAAAAATGAAAGTATGACAAGGGGATGAGACGGTCTTCCGCTTCTTCCAGCGCCTGCTTCAAGCGGTCAAAGTCTTCGATGGTCCATCGATCCAAAGGTCGGCTCTCGCCCTGCCCATGACAGACAAGACGGGGCGAGGGGGTTTCCCTGAGCATGGACTGCACAAACTCTTTTTCTTCGGCCTCATTGCTCATCTCCAACCAGTTCGTTGCCTGATCCATAAGGAGAGCTCCTCTCTCGTTTCTATGACTTCCGTGTTGGATGGAAGCAGGTGCTTTTTCGTCATCTCCGGATTGGAAGAATCTTGGAAGTTCCCGAGGGCAGCGACCCCCTCCCCCTCCTCGAGAAGGGACAGGTCGAAAGGTTCCTTGCCCTTTCCCAGAAGGACGAGGACAAGATCGAAGCAGTCCTCCACAAAATCCCGGAGGCCTTGCTTTTGCTCCTCGGAAAGCTGTTGAAAAACGGTGGTCCCCTCTCTCAGGTGTTGTATACAGATGGGAAGGAGTCCGAAAAAATCTTTGCCACTCTCCCTGATCTTACCGGTAATCTTTAGCTCGAGCATCCCCTTCTCCCAGGGGGACAGAGAAAGATCGGCTGCATTTGGGGGAGGCAAGAAGGACAGAAGGAGAACACGTTTCTCCCCCTTGCACTCCTCCTGAAGAAGGTCTGAAAGCTCGTTCTCCGCCGGTTCCTCCGCCAAGAGAAAAAGCAAGGGAACCGACATGGGCCCCTCTTTCAAAACCGATTCCAGTTGCTTTCGAAAATCCGCCATTCGCTGCCTTCGGGGTAACACGGGAAGCTCCGCTCCAGAGGGGGAATCGGATAAAAAAAGAAAGCGTGGCCGCTTTCCTTCCCGTCCCCGATAAATGAGAAGCCGGTTGAAGAGGTCTTGGTCTTCAAGCAGGAGCGGGTCAAGGAGAATAAAATCCCATTTTCTTTTCCAAAGGGTCCCTTCTTTTGCGAGAGCATGGGCAGAGTACACCCGACAAGGTGGATGACGCCGATTCCAGGCACGGCAAAACCGGTCTTCATACGTGGATGATCGATCCATAACAAGCATTTGAAAAATAACAATCGCCTCCTCTCAGACCTATCTTACGTCTGCATGAGGAGGCGATGATTCCATAAAAAGCGTCTTTTATCTCAAAGTGCGCTGTTATTTTCTTTTTTTCGTGAGATATTCATCAATTCCCTTTGCCGCGGTGCGACCTGCACCCATGGCCAGGATGACGGTGGCAGAGCCCGTTACCGCATCTCCCCCGGCGAACACGCCTTCCACCGAGGTTTCTCCGGTTTCTTCGTTGATGACAATGCCATTCCATTTGCTCAGTTCCAGGTCATCAACCCCTCTTGCCGACCGGGGATTTGCCTTGGTGCCCAGCGCCATAATGACCGTATCGCAGGCCAGGGTGAATTCCGATCCGGGAATGGGTTCGGGGCGACGACGTCCCGAGGCATCCGGTTCCCCAAGCTGCATCTTCACGCAACGAACGGCGGAAACCCAACCCTGATCATCGCCCAAAATCTCCACGGGGTTTTCCAGGAGATTGAAGATGACGCCCTCTTCTTTGGCATGATGGACCTCTTCGGTACGGGCCGGCAATTCCGATTCTCCACGACGGTAGACAATCCGGCTTTGTGCGCCGAGACGCAGGGCCGTACGGGCCGCATCCATGGCCACATTTCCACCGCCAACGGTAATGACCTTCTTGCCCTTTTGAATGATGGTCTCATAGCGATCATCATACGCTCTCATCAGGTTGTTACGCGTTAGGTACTCATTGGCACTCATGACCCCGTTTAGGTTCTCTCCCGGGATGTCCATGAAGCGAGGCAGGCCTGCGCCGGAGGCAATAAAGACGGCCTCAAAGCCTTCCTCTTTCATTAAGCTCTCAATCGTCACACTCTGCCCCACAAAGACATCGGTTTCGATCTTGACGCCCAACTTTTTCACATTCTCTACTTCATACGCAACAACTTCATCTTTGGGAAGACGGAATTCGGGAATTCCATATTGAAGAACACCACCGGCCAGGTGGAGGGACTCGAAAATCGTCACCTCGTAGCCCTTCTTCGCCAGGTCACCCGCACAGGCAAGACCTGCAGGGCCGGCTCCGATGATTGCGACCTTCTGGTTCTTCTTCTCTCCCTGTTCATAGGAAGCCTGAACCTTCTCCGACCGAGCCCAATCCGCTACAAAGCGTTCCAGCTTACCGATGGAAACGGGCATTCCCTTGATTCCTCGGATGCACTGGCCCTCGCACTGCTCTTCCTGGGGGCATACACGTCCACAGACCGCAGGCAGGCAGGTGGAAGCGGACAATACGTCGTAGGCCTTCTTAAAGTCTCCCGCTTTCACCTCCCGGATAAAGCCGGGGATATCGATGGAAACCGGGCAACCGCCCACACACTTCGGCTTTTTGCAGTCGATGCATCGCGTTGCCTCAAGCATGGCTTCTTCCTTATTGTAGCCGTAGCAGACTTCCTTAAAGTTTTTGGCTCTTTCTGCGGGATCCTGCTCTCGAACCGGAACGGCACGACGAACATCCCACTCATCCTCTTTCAGGTTATTCCGCTGGCCGGGATTAAAGGTGTCTCCCTCTTTCTGACGGAGAGCCGCAATTCCTTCCACGGTCTTAAACTGTTTCAGCCGGTTCATGGCCTCATCGAAATTGATGTCTCGGGCATCAAATTCCGGTCCATCCACACAAGCGAACTTGACTGAACCGGCAACGGTAACACGGCAGGCCCCACACATTCCCGTACCATCCACCATGATCGGGTTCATGGAAACCGTCGTCGGAATGTCCAGGCCATCCTCTGCCGTCAACTTGGCAACAAATTTCATCATGATCATGGGGCCGATCACGACCACCTGACCATAGCTTTTGCCTTCTTCTTTTACCAAGTCTTCCAGGCATTTCGTGACCATGCCGTTGCGTCCGTAACTTCCGTCATCGGTGGTCACATAGCAGTTCTTCGCGACCTTTTTCATCTTATCTTCCCAGAAGACCAAGTCCTTGTTCCGAGCTCCCATGATGACATCCACATCGACACCATGTTCATGCATCCATTTTACCTGGGGATACACGGGAGCAATTCCCAGACCACCGCCGATGAAGACAATGTGAAGTTGGTTCAGTTCCTCGACACTCTTCTCCAATAAATCGGAGGGATGACCCAGGGGACCTACAACATCTGCGAGTTCTTGGCCCTGTTCAAAGGTGCCCAGCCTCTTTGTTGCATCTCCGATGGATTGTACGGCGACGGTTACAGTTCCCTCTTCCCGATTATAGTCGGCAATGGTCAGAGGAATTCTCTTTCCGAATTCATCGGCCCGAATAATTAGAAATTGTCCGGGTAAACAAGTTTTTGCAACGCGGGGAGCCTGAATTTCCATACTGAAAGTATGCTCCGCCAGCTGTTCCTTATGTAAAATTTTAAACATCGCTTCTCCTTTCGCCTGCTTCTCCTGATGCCCTTACATTATATATAAACTTTCCGTTTTATGTTAATTATTGATCAAAAAAAGGAGATATAAAGTCTAATCATTTCCCCTCCTATTTCCTTCTTCCCTCCTTGATTCGCAAAACAACATCACTTTCTGTATAATAAGACCGTCAAGAAATCGATAGGAGAATTTATGCAGACAATCTCAACCGACAACTCCAAGATATCTAAAGCCGGCCAGGAAAAAAATCGGCTCGAACGCCTAAATCGGGAACGAACGGAATCCGTGAAAAAGAAAATACGGATTGCCACCGTCATAGTTCTCATTCTCTTTGCCATTTTTCTCTGGATTGGCTATCGAAATAAATGGTTTCATTCCCCGGAGCCGCTGAAAGAGATCTTCACCAAACTGGGTTTTTTCGGCCTTTTGCTCTCTGTCGCTCTGGTGATTTTTAACACAATCTTTCCGGTCATTCCGGGAGCCCTGCCGTCCTTGGCCATGTTCATGGCCTACGGTCCCCTATGGGGCTTTCTCAGCGTGATTATCACCACCATCTGCGGCTCCATCCTAAGCTTTTTCCTCTCTCGCCGGTTCGGGGAGACCTTTGTAAAAGCGTTTGTACCGGATGCCGTCTATGATAAGTTAATTGGAAAGATTGCCGATGAGAAATCCGCAACAAAATTGGCGGTAGTCGCCTATATTGTTCCGGGCTTCCCGGATGATGCCACCACCATGGTGTGCGGACTCACCAAGATGCGCCTTTCTCGCTTTATCCTGATTTGCGTCCTCACCAAGCCCCTGCCCACCTTCCTCTACCTTTTCGGCTTTTCCAGCCTGATCAACTGGTTGATGGATTTGATCGTCTAGAGTTTTCAATCAATAAAAAGCCCCGAGGTCTTCGCCTCGGGGCTTTCTTTTCCTAGTTACTTTGCGGATGAGGCATCATCCTTGCTCTGCGGATTGACGTAGCTGTAAAAGTCATCTCCGGGAAGTTGCCCACCGATGAGTTTGGGGTTCTCCTTCTGCAAAAACTCATAGTAGGACCGCAGCCGCTGCTCCAAGCTGGGGGAGGCAGACTCGTCCAGCCAATGAATATCACAGTGAGGAATGGCCTGCTCGGCAATCGGTGCTTTCACGATTCCTGCCTCTTCGATCATCTCCGCGGCTTCTTTTGGATGCATGTTGGTCCAAGTGAAGGACTGGGACATCTGCTTTGCCCACGCCTTCAGAATATCCCCTTCCACGGGAAAATCTGCCGTGGCCACCATGATGCCCGTTACAATATGTACCTTCCCCGCAAAGGCCTTCTCCCAGGCATCCTTAAAAGAAAATGGCACTCGAACAAGCCCTTTCGATTGCACCTGCACCGCCGTCGCAAACGGCTGGGGGAGAAATCCGACGGCCCCCTCTTCTGCAAGCAGATTTTTCCCTGCCTCCGCCGCTTCGGGGAAATATTGAATCTTTACGTCCGTCTTGGGGTCGATTCCCAATTTTTTTAAAAAAGCCTCCAGGCATGCCTGCGGGGTGGCTCCCTGGCCCGTGGTATATATCGTCTTTCCCTTCAGGTCTTTGGGTTCCAGCATGCTTTCCCCATTTTCCACGAGCTCCAGCACCTGTTCATTCGTAATCCCCAGGACCCGAAGGCCTCCCTTGCTCTTGTTATATAGAACGGCCGCAAGATTTGCCGGCAGACAGGCAATGTCCACCTCGTTCTTCAATAATGCCTGAGCCATCTCCTCGGGCAGGGTCTTCATGGAGAATTTCACCCCTCGCTTCTCCCCCGTCTCCTGCACGAATTTTAAAAGGCCCATGGAAGTTGGTCCCTTCAAGGCCGCCAGGCGAAGCCCACTGAAGGGCGAATCGTATTGGTTTTGGGTCATCTTCTCCGAAGAGGAACTCTCCTTCTCCGAAGAGGCCAAACTTTCCGAGCTTTCACTGGCTTGGCTCTCCACACTGACGCCGGAGCTGCTTGTCTGCGAACTCTCTTCCTTCTTATCCCCCGACTGACAGGCAGCCAGGCTTCCCATCAAGCCGAAAGCGAGAGTGAGGGACAGAATTTTTCGTCCCAGCCTTTTATGATTCGCGCGATACCAAAGTCGAGCGACTTCTTGTTTTATTCCTTGCAACATTTTCCTCTCCTTATTTTTTTCAATATGCTAAGTCAGATTAGACTATCAACCATTGTACCACTTCTGCCCTCTTCAAAGGGGCTCTGTGAAAAAAATCACCTTTCTCTTGACAGAAATAATCGATTGCCTACAATGAAAGTAGATACTTCAGGGCAGGGTGCAAGTCCCTACCGGTGGTAAAGCCCACGAGCCGCAAGGCATGATTCGGTGAAACTCCGAAGCCGACAGTAAAGTCTGGATGAAAGAAGTGATTCAATCGCAATGTGTAATTCCACCGCCCTGGATACCGGGGCGGTTTTTTTGAATCCGCCAACCCAAGTATTCTAGAAAGGAGCAACGATGACCGAGAAAATGCAAGCTCCCGAGAGACACTGGATGGAACTCGCCATTGAACTCGCCAAGAGGGGACGGCCGTATGCCTCTCCTAACCCCTGCGTCGGAGCCGTGCTGGTGAAAAACGGCAAGAAAATCGGTTGGGGATATCACAGAAAGTATGGTGACCTTCACGCGGAAAGAGAGGCCCTCAAGTCCTGTGAGGAATCTCCGGAAGGCGCGGACCTTTATGTCACCCTGGAGCCCTGCTGTCACACGGGAAAGCAGCCTCCCTGCACGGAAGCCATTCTTCAGGCGGGAATCCGGCGGGTCATATGTGGGTCGGACGATCCGAATCCCAAGGTCAGCGGCAAGGGCTTTCAAATCCTGAAGGACCATGGCCTTGCCCTCATTCCCCATTTCATGAAAGAGGAATGCGACCGGATCAATCCCGTTTTTTTCCACTACATGAAAAGCGGTAGGCCCTATCTGGCTTACAAATACGCCATGAGCCTGGACGGAAAAATCGCCACCTGCCGGGGAGAAAGCCAATGGATCAGCAGTCCGGAGGCCAGAGAATTCACCCACCGCCTCCGCCATCTCTATCGGGGAATCATGGTTGGCATCGGGACCGTCCTTCATGACCATCCCCGCCTCACCACACGGATAGAAGGCCTTCGAGATCCCATTCCCATCATTCTTGATTCCCGGCTTCGGATTTCTACCGAAGAACCTCTCGTGAAGCATGCCAAAGATCGGGGAACCATCATCGCCACCTGTCAGGATGATTCCGAAAAATGCCGGAGCTTGGAAGAGTGCGGAGTCACCCTGCTTCGCTTTTCGGGAACAGAGGTTCCCTTAAAAGAGCTGTTGGAGGAATTAGCCGCTAGAAAGATTGACAGCATCCTCTTGGAGGGAGGCCCCACCTTAGCCGCTTCTTTCCAAGAAGAAGCACTGCTTCAAAAGGTTTACGCGGTAATCGCTCCCAAGCTCATCGGTGGTAAAAGCGCGCCCGGTCCCCTGGGAGGCCGGGGGATTGCTACCTTGGATCATGCGACACCCTTTAAAATCACGAAGGTCCGGCAGCTAGGGCCGGATTGCGTACTGGAGGCCGAATAATGTTCACCGGATTAGTGGAAGAAGTGGGGAAAATAAAACAGCTGCAAAGCTATGGATCCTCCCTCCGACTCGAGATTCAGTGCAGGAAAATCCGCCCGGGTCTGGCCATCGGCGACAGCGTCTGCAGCAATGGCGTCTGTCTCACGGTCACTGACCTGGGAGAGGACAGCTTTTTCTGTGATGTCATGCATGAAAGTGTCCGTTGCTCTTCCCTCGCCCAGCTGCGACCCGGCTCTTCCATAAACCTGGAGCAGGCCTTGCCCGTCAACGGAAGACTGGGGGGCCATATCGTCTCCGGCCATATCGATGGAACCGCGGTGCTTCAGGGTCGACATCGGGACGAAATTGCCCAGGTTCTGGAGCTGAAAGCGAGTCCTGACCTGCTTCGCTACATCGTGGAGAAGGGATCGGTGGCCCTGGATGGAATCAGTCTCACCGTGGCTGCGGTTTGGGAAGAGGGGTTCTCTGTTTCCGTCATCCCCCATACCCTGCAAGCCACCTCTCTCTCCGAAAAAAAGGTCGGAGACCGCATCAATGTGGAAACGGATCTTGTCGGAAAGTATGTGGAAAAACTGCTCGCTCCCTATCGGGCGCGTTCCCAAGAAAATAAGCCATCGGGTCTTCGTCTGGAAGACCTGCTGGAGGAAGGCTTTTAGCCATGGAGGAGGAAGTCATGAGAGAAAACGAGGAAAAAATCAATATGTCAGAGAAGCCGGAATCGGACAAGGACTATGCAACGATTGAACAGGCCTTGGAAGACCTTCGCCGGGGAAAGATGATCCTGGTCACCGATGATCCCGATCGAGAGAACGAAGGCGACCTCATCTGCGCCGCCGACCGGGTGACCACGGAGATGATGAACTTCATGGCCTGTCACGGAAAGGGTCTCATCTGCATGCCCATGGACCAGGCCAACGTGGATCGGCTGCTTCTTCCCCAGATGGTCTCCGACAATACGGACAACCATGAGACCGCCTTTACGGTGAGCATCGATCACAGGGACACGACGACCGGCATCTCCGCGGAAGAGAGGGCCTACACCGCCCGCAAGGCAGCAGACCCTTGCTCCGAGCCCCTGGACTTTCGCCGTCCCGGCCACATGTTCCCCCTTCGTGCCAAGAAAAACGGCGTTTTGGAGAGAAACGGACACACGGAAGCCACCGTGGATCTGCTGCGCCTGGCGGGATTGAATCCCGTCGGCCTCTGCTGTGAGATCATGGCAAACAGCGGGAAGATGATGCGGACAAAGGAATTAAAGGTCTTCGCCAAAGAAAATCATCTGACCTTCATTACCATCAAAGATCTCCAGCAATATCGGAAGAGACATGAGTGCTTCGTTCACTGTGTCACCGACGTGGCCATGCCCACCCGCTACGGAAATTTCCGGGCCTATGGCTATGTCAACGAATTGAACGGAGAACACCACGTCGCCTTGGTCAAGGGCGAAATCGGAGACGGGGAGCACGTTCTCTGCCGCGTTCACTCGGAGTGCCTGACCGGCGATACCTTTGGCTCCCTGCGCTGTGACTGTGGTGCCCAATTCGCCCAGGCCATGCGAGAAATCGAAAAAGAGGGACGAGGAGTCCTCCTGTATATGCGTCAGGAAGGGCGAGGCATTGGCCTCATCAACAAGCTGAGGGCCTACCATCTGCAAGATGAGGGAATGGACACCGTGGATGCCAATTTAAAGCTGGGATTCCCGGAGGATGCTCGGGAATACTATATTGGGGCGCAGATTCTCCGGGACCTGGGATGCAAAACGCTCCGCCTGCTCACCAATAATCCAGACAAGGTCTACCAGCTTGCCGACTTCGGTCTGAAGATTGAGGAGCGGTTACCGATTGAAATTCCCGCCACCGATACCGACCGCTTCTATTTGGAAACAAAAAAGGAAAGAATGGGCCACCTGCTCGAGATAAAATAAAGGAGAAAACTATGACCGTCTATGAAGGAAATTTTCAAGTCCAAGGAAAAAAATTTGCAATCATTGTCTCTCGTTTCAACGAATTTATCACCTCTCGCCTGTTGAGCGGAGCGGAAGATGCTTTGAATCGTCATGGGATCAGCGAAGAGGACCGAGACATCTACTGGACTCCCGGTGCCTTTGAGATCCCTTTACTGGCAGAAAAGTGTGCCGAGAGCAAGAAGTATGATGCCGTCATCTGTCTGGGTGCGGTGATTCGTGGCCAGACCAGTCACTACGATTATGTCTGCAATGAGGTCTCCAAGGGCATTGCCCAAACCGGCTTAAAATATGGACTGCCGGTGCTCTTCGGGGTGGTCACCACGGAAAATATCGAACAGGCCATTCATCGTGCCGGCAGCAAGTCCGGAAATAAGGGCTATGATGCGGCGATGAGCGCCATCGAGATGGTTAGCTTGATGGACCATTTTGCTTAACCTGCATTCTTCATAACCCCCCCTGCCGTTTTTCCGGCAGGGGGGGGGCGTTGTTTGACGTTGAAAAAGCAGTTTTTTTAGTCCCGATGAATCACCGAGAGAATCCAGTCTCCGTAGCCCTCTTCTCGCATTTTCGAGAGGGGCACAAAGCGGAGTGCAGAACCATCGATGCAATAGCGAAGTCCTCCTCGGTCCAGGGGACCATCGGGAAAGACATGACCCAGGTGGGAATCTGCCTGACTGCTTCGAACTTCCGTCCGCTCCCGATTCAGCCGATGATCCGATTGGTAATTCACGGACTCATTACGAATGGGACGGGTAAAGGAGGGCCAACCGCAACCCGAGTGGAATTTATCCCGGGACGAAAAGAGGGGTTGGCCGGAAACCACATCCACATAGATTCCCTCCTCTTCCAGATCATCGTAGGGATGCTGGAAGGGGGCATCCGTTCCCTCCTCCTGGGTGATATGGTATTGCTCCGGGGTGAGGACCTTTCTCAGCTCCTCTTGTGAGGGCTTTTTATAGTCATTCTCATGGAGGGGCTCCCGCGCCAAGGCGAGGTTGATATGACAATATCCACCGGGGTTCTTTTCCAAATACTCCTGGTGGTATTCCTCGGCACGAACAAAATTCTTCAGCGATTCCAAGAGAATGGCCGGCTTCTCTCCCAACTTCTCTTGAAGCTGGTCCAGGGAAGCCTGAAGGAGAGGCCGATCCTTTGGATCCGTATAGAAAATTCCCGTGCGGTACTGTCTCCCCCGATCATTTCCCTGCCGATTGACGGACAGGGGATCGATGATTCGAAAGTAATGTTCCAAAAGCTCTTCGGTCGACAAACGAAACGCGTCATAATGGACATGCACCGTTTCCGCATGATCCGTTTTCTTCACTTGCTGATAGTCTGTTTCCTCTCCCTGCCCGTTCGCATATCCCACTTCGGTATCAAGCACCCCGGGAATCTGCGAGAAATAGGCCTGAACCCCCCAGAAGCATCCTCCCGCGAGATACAGGTGTTTTTCTTTTTTGAGAGCGGAAGCCCTGTGTTGTAATTGCTGTTGCATGCTCGCTCCTTTCCTTACTTATCTTCCGGCTTTTTGAAGACAAAAAGCTTACTGATGACATAGTTTCCTACAATAACAAAGAGTTGGGCGAAGGCCTTGATGAGCCAGTCCCAAGAAGAGAGGCCCAAAAAGTCGATGAAAAGGACCATGATTCCCGCATCAAGAGCCAGGGTTAAGAGCCGTCCCGAAACAAAGCGGACGAACTCCCTCCCTCGTTCGGAGAATCCTACGCTGGTGGAATGAAAAACCCAACTGCGATTCGTGAAGTAGGCAAAGAGGACCGCAAAGACCCAGGAGATCACCGTTGCCCAGAGGTAATTCACGGAAAAAATACGGGTCAAGCCCAGATAAACCACATAGTTTACGAGCGTGGTCAGCCCCCCAAACAGGAGATAGGTCAATTCTTCTCGATACCGGAAAAGCAGGGATTTCAGCTTCTGCATACTATCTCCCGGAGAAGTCCCGAAGACTTCTCTCCATCCGTCTCTTGTCATCCTGTTCCTTCAGCGTTTGTCTCTTATCATAGAGCTTTTTGCCCTTGGCAAGCGCAATGTCCACCTTGATGAGGCCATTTCTTAGATTTACGGACAGGGGAACGATGGTGTAACCCTCTCTCTGCACGCCTTGGTCCAACTCCCGAATTTCTTTTTTATGGAGGAGAAGGCGTCGGTCCCGTAAGGGATCCACATTAAAGCGGTTTCCAAAATCATAGGGGGAAATGTGAAGGCCGCGAATCCAGGCCTCTCCTCTTCGAACATCGACATAGGATTCCTGAATGGATACCTTCCCCAAACGTACACTCTTGACTTCCGTGCCTTTGAGGGCAATTCCCGCCTGGTAGATTTTCTCTAAAAAATACTCGTGTTTTGCTTTCTTATTGTTGGCGATGATTCGATTTCCGCCTTTTTTCTCGTCTTTTTTCATGAATTTCGATTTCTCTTCTTTCGTGAATTTCTCTTCATAAAGGGGTGCCGCGGACGACCTCCCATACGGCTCTTCCCCTTTCTTCCCGCGTCGCCTCGACCCGACTTTCCGGAAAGATCATCCTCTTCCCCCCGGTCGGAAAAACTCTGGGATCTCTTTGCTCCATGGGGATAGAGGGGTCTTTCACTCCTCCGTCGGTTCCCCTTATGGGAGCCGGGGAAGGATGAAGCCTTTCTCTTTCTTGCGGACCCTTCCCGGAGGGGATGACGACCGGGCCATTGAATTTGAAAGTCAATCTCCCGGAGGAGGGGATTGGCTTTCGTTACCAGAACCTCCACCCGGTCTCCATAATGCAGCTCCCGGTGACTCCTCTCTCCCCGCACGACAAAGTGCTCCTCGTCATAGGTGTAATAGTCATCCGTCATGTCCCGGAAATGGGCAAGACCTTCAATGGTGTTGTCCAACATGATGAAAACCCCAAAGTTAACAAGGGAGCTGACAATCCCTTCGAAGGTTTCCCCCACATGATCCTGCATGTATTCGGCGCATTTCATATCCACCACATCCCGTTCCGCGTCCTCCGCTTTTCGCTCGGTATCGGAAATGTGACTGCACTTTTCCTCCAACTTTCCCTTCACGGAGTCCCCCTCTTCCGGATGGCCCTCCAACAGGGCCTTCATGAGGCGGTGAGCAAGGAGGTCGGAGTAACGACGAATCGGAGAGGTGAAATGGGAGTAATGATCCGTTGCCAAGCCGTAGTGCATCCCGGGTCGCGTCGTGTAGAGGGCCTTCTGCATGGACTGGAGCATGAGCATGTTCAGAATCCCCTCTTCCTTTTTTCCCTTTGCGGAATCCAGCAGGGTGCGAAGCTCCTTGGGCTCCGGAATCCCATGGAAAATCGGATAGCGGAAGGCGGCCAGGGCTCGATTCAGGCGCTCCATTTTTTCTTCGGACGGCTCATCATGAACCCGATAAACGAAGGGAAGCTTCTTGCGGAAGAAATGCCTGCCGACCACCGTGTTGTTCAAAACCATGAACTCCTCGATGATGCGGTTCGCGATTCTCCGCTCTTCCAGCCCCACAAAGACCGGTTATCCCTCCTCATCCAACCTTACCTGGGATTCCGGGAAGTCGAAGTCGATGGTCCCTCGTTTTGCCCGCCGCTCGGCCAAGATCTTATAGATTTCCGTCATCAAATCCAGATTAGGATAGAGGTCATCATCCTCCGAGAAACAATGACCACGCTCAATATAATCGGAAACATCATCGTAAACCAGGCGATGATCCGAGCAGATCACGCTGGGATAGCACTCGTAGTCAAGAACCGTACCCGCTTGATCCAGGGTCATCCGTGTGGTCATGGTAAGCCGGTCCACATTCGGGTTCAGGGAGCAGAGACCATTGGATAATTTTTCCGGCAACATGGGGATGACCCGGTCCAACAGATAGACCGAATTGCCTCGCTGGTAGGCATCCCGGTCAATGGCGCTCCCCTCTTTCACATAATGGGAGACATCCGCAATGTGAACATAGAGATTATAAAATTTTCCGTGACGTTCCACGGAAATCGCATCGTCAAAGTCCTTGGCATCCGCCCCATCGATGGTAACCGTAAATTTTTTACGAAGGTCGCGTCTTCCCTTCATATCCTCGGGATCGACCTCCTCCGGCAGAGCATCGGCTTCCCGGAGCGTCTCTTCCGAAAATTCATAGGGAAGTTCAAACTTTCGAGCAATGGATGTGATATCCACGCCGGCGCTGCCGGTCTGCCCCAAAACTTCAATGATGTGACCCTCCGGATTCGATTCCTTTTCATCGTAGGTATCGACATCCACCACAACCTTGTCCATGTCCTCAGCCCCCATGCTGTTGGCCTCTTCGATATAGATATCCTTGAAATATTCCTTTTCGTCGGGAACCACAAAACCAAAGCCCTTCTGTTTCCGGAAGGTTCCCACGAGATTATGGGTATCCCGCTGAAGAATCTTGATGACTTCCCCTTCTTGCTTGAAGCCGCGCTCCGCATTCTCTTTTCGGGTGATGCGGATGCGCACCCGGTCGCCATTCAAGGCCCCATGAAGGTCTTCGGGGGCAATGTAAACATCTTTACAATCTTTATCATCCGAAATAAAGAAGGCAAATCCCTTGGCATTTCCCTTAAGATGACCCTCGTTCTCCCGCACCTTCTTTGCAGAGGCTTCCTTCTCTTCGGCTTCTTCCTTCTTCTCCGCGCTTGACACCGGCTTTTCTTGCTCCGGATCCTCTTTTTGCGGGTTCGGCTCCTCTTGGGACTTTCCTGCCGGTTTCTCATCGGGCTTTTCCGCCGGCTTGTCCTGCTCGTCTTTTTCGCCCTCCATTTTTTCGCTGTGGAAATCCTCTTTTCGGTCTTCCTTCTCGACCTTCTCCTGGCTCATCTTTTCCAGCAGTTCCTGTTCCTTCTTTTCCTTGGCGGGGTCCTTCTCCCCCTCTTCCTCCGGGTCATCCTCCGAGGAAAGATCCTCCGCCCCCTTCCGATGGGCTCTCTTCCCCGACTTGCCGGATGCCGCTGCCTTGATTCTTCCGCGCTTGGTCATTTTGATCTGTTCGGCAAGAAGCATCTCATCAATCAGATCATAAAGATCGATGCGGTCCTCTCCGACGAGGCCAAAGCGGTCTGCCAATTCCTTCGCCCGAATCGGCTCATAATTCTCCGTGGAAAAATAAGAAATTAAAAAATCCTTAATATCCATTGTCACCATCCTCTTCTTCATCACGCAACCAAAAAACGATCTGCCAGCAATCAAACATCAAAACTCATTCTTTCTACTTGTACCCAAAGTCTCCCCACCCTATCGAGGCAAGAAAAAACCGGGGCAAGAGCCCCGGCTTCCATCTTCTAAAGTGCAACTAGTCCAATCAGACTAATAACAAATAATACAGAACAAACAATCGTTGCTCGCGTTAGCAGGTAATCCTTGGACTGGTGGGATGCCGTTCCAAAGGTATTGGTCTCCATTCCGTAAAGAGAGCCGGCTCCCTGCGTCTTCGGCTCCATCATCAAGGTCGCCAAGATGATGACTATGCTCGAAATCACAAGCAGAACAATAAAGATTTTATCCAAATTTTTCACCCCTTATCGTTATTCCTCGCCAAGGCGACGAACAGAATTAATAACATCCATGGATAGCCCACAAACGTCTTAAATAACACTCTGATTATAGCAGAACCCCAGGAGGCTCTCAAGCTATTTCACAGAAATAAGATCTTTTAACTTCTGATAGGTCTTCTTCCCGATTCCTGTGATGTTTTGAATCTCTTCGATTTTCACAAAGGGATGCTCCTTTCGATAGGCAATAATCTCTTTGGCGCGTGCCTCCCCAATGGAGGGGAGCGTCGTCAACTCTCCCATATCCGCCTTGTTGATGTTGATCCTACCGGATCCCCTGCCCGTCCCCTTCTTCGATGAGGGAGAGGGCCTTTCGCCCATATTTTCTTTTCCCTTCTCGATTTCCGCTCCGCCCGGGGAGGCCGGCCCTGTCTCCGAAAGCGAGGAGCTGACTTTTTCCCCCTCCATCGGAACATGTACCTTTTCCTCATCGGCAAGGCGGCGTGCCAAATTGATTTCCTTGCGGTCTGCCTGCTTGGTCAGCCCTCCCGCCGCTTGAATGGCATCTTGCAGCCGGTCGCCTTCGCGTAATCGATAAAGCCCCGGCTTTTGCACCGCCCCATCGATGTCTACCTGAATCACCGTCTCCTTCTCGGATTTCTCATCCCTCTCTCCGGATGCCTGCAAAGAAAAATCGGATTCCCTCTCCTCCTCCGAGGACCGGGAATCCGACACATTTTGGAACTCTTTTTCGCTTGCGCCCCTTTTCTCTTCCTGGTTCTTCCAATATCCCAGGAGGCCAAGTCCTGCAATGATTAGGACCAGCACCAGATAAAAGCGTCGCTCCCGATCCAAGAATTCCACTATTTTTCTCTCTCCTTCCACAGGTCTTCCAGGCCATAGTATTCTCTCTGGTCCTTGGTGAAAATATGAACCAGAACATCTCCACAGTCCATCAAAATCCAGTGGCCCTCACGAAACCCTTCCACGCTTTCCGCAGGCATCCCCTGCTTGCTCAATTCCTCATCGATATAATCCGCCAGGGCCTGGGTGTGGTTATGGTTTCGACCCGTCATGATGATAAAATGATCCACAAACCCTAAAGAGGCGTCGATGGGAATCACCTTTATATCCTGCGCGAGTTTGTCCTCTGCAACACGGCAGATCAGATCAATTTTTTCGTCCCTTTTCTCCACGTTCTATCCTTTCTCCATTTCTTTTTTTCGAATTCTCTCAATCATATCATTGCGAGTCTGTAGGGAGTGCTCATCGATGGGAACCCCCTGATCCATGAGGTAGATCATCGTATGATCCAGGGCGGCCAATACCGCTTGGTCCAAATCTTCTAAGGCCAACGTTCTTAGCTTTTCCAAGCCGGGAAATGATCGATGAGGCTCTAACATATCGGCCAAAAAAATGACCTCCGCTAAGGGACCCATTCCCGCCTTTCCCGTGGTATGTGCCTCAATGGCTTCTAAGATCTCCGGGTCATCCACCCCATAATAGTACTTGGACACACGGGCTCCCAGCCAGGCGTGAAAGGTTGGCGAAGGACGATACTCCTCTTCCTTCACCCAGCCATCCGTAAGCAACCGCCGGAAGTAGAAATCCTCATTCTTCTTCGCACAGTCATGGAGCAGGGCCGCTTTCGCCGCCTTCTCCCCGGAAAGCCGATAGGTGTCGGCCAGATACAAGGCGGTTCGCACCACGCCCAACACATGTTTAAATCGCTTACTCGACAAATCTTCCTGCAATATTTTGGTCCAGGACGCATAGGGTTCTTGCTCTAAAAAATCCAGTTTCTGCGTTTCCGCCCCATTGACAAAGGCCAAGGACCGATCTTCATTCGACTTTTTTCCCATAAAGTCCCTTCTCCAAAATGTATTCCCGAACCGCCTCTGGAATCAAATAGCGCGTGCTCTTTCCTTTTTCCATGTACTCCCGTAGGCCCGAGGAGGATAGCTCGATGGGGAAGCGTCCAAATTTCCTGACGCAAAACCCTCGTTCGTTAAATGCTCGAATTTTTTCCTCCAGCTTGTGGTCCTCGCCCGGTCTTCTGCATACCGCCAAACAAACCAGGGAGAGAAGGTCCTCCCAATCGTGCCACTTCTCAATCGATAGGAAACTGTCCGACCCCATCAGAAAAAAGATTTGCATTTCCGGAAAATCGGTTCGAATCTCTCGCACCGTGTCCACGGAGTAACGCATTTTCTCACTGTCAATTTCCCGATAGTCAATCGAGAAATGGGGGTTCGATTGAATGGCCAGTTCCAGCATCTTCGTACGATCATCGGCACTATCCGCCCTTTGGTCCTTGTGCGGGGGCTGAAAAGCAGGTATAAATACGACGCGGTCCAAAGAGAGCTCCACCCGAGCCTCTTCCGCTAATAGAAGATGGGCCAGATGAATGGGGTCAAAAGTACCCCCATATAAGCCAATCCGCTTCGCTCCCTCCTCCGCTTTCATCCGATGTGGTCTCATAGGCTACTCGTTATCGTCCGTCGGCAAATTGATTTTCGGCTCTTCCGCCGGCCGATACAATACCGCCTTGGAGCCAAGCTGACTCACAAATTCCGCTCCAAGCTCCTCACAAAGGTCATGCGCAACCTCATTGGGATCTAAGCCATTGGTATCCAAAAACCGAATCTTTACCAGCTCGTTTGCCGATAGCTGGTCATCCAGTTCTTTCAATGTATTATCATTAACCCCTAATTTTCCTATGACCAGGCTGGGGCGAAGGGTGTTCGCCAACCCCTTTAAATAACTTCGCTGTTTTCCTCTCATATCCTCTCCTAGTTCTCATCGTGTTTGGAATCTCGAATCACGCGAATCGGTGCCGTGTCCTCCGGATTGTCCTCCCGAAAGCCGGAAATGAATTTATCCTTTTCTCGACTTTGGGAAGCGGAATCTTCCTTCTCCTTTGCCGATTCCAGAGAATCTCCCCACGACCTCTCTTCCTCGTCTTCTTTTTTCTTACCGATGGTAAGAATGGAAAGAGCATTGAGCAGGGCCAGAATCACAAGGACAATCCCACTGATGATTAATTGTTTTTCCATCATGGGCCGAATAATTCCAAATCCCATCGCGACCAAGGAGATTAAAAGATGAGCCCACCAATAATCCTCTTTGCTTCGAAAACGCATAATCGTCAGCTGTAAATGGATCCCTGCCTGATAGAAT
>ERZ1673749.419-NODE-419-length-50200-cov-9.896560_pt1 | contig 50200 bp, 47 predicted proteins | sample MGYA00580204_ERZ1673749 | MGnify/ENA primary metagenome ERZ1673749 (study PRJEB41218, sample SAMN15661745) | gut metagenome | host: Homo sapiens | place: Canada: London | collected 2015-08-20/2019-03-30 | study: EMG produced TPA metagenomics assembly of...
AAAGACGGCGAGCAAGGCCCGAAGGGCGACAAAGGCGAAGCCGGCACCGACGGCACCGACGGCAAAGACGGCGCCAACGGCAAGGACGGCGCAGCCGGGCGCGGTATCGACAGCTTCGAAATCGTCGAGGGCGACCTCGTCGTCACCTACACCGATGGCACGGTGCAAAAGGTTGGCCCGATCGCTGGCAAGGATGCCGAAGCTGGGGCCGACGGCAAGGACGGCAAGGATGGCGCTGACGGCACCGACGGCCGCGGCGTGGCGAAGGTCGAGGTGGACGACGAGGGCAACCTGGTCATCACCTTCACCGACGGCACCACCCAGAATGCTGGCCAGGTAACTCAGCCGGCGCAGGACTCGAAGCCGGTGCAAGACGGTGGTGAGCAGGGGACGTCGGCAAGCGGAAGCTCGAGCTTCGGCACGGTCCTCGGCATCATCGCAACGCTGATCGCAGTGCTTGGGATCGCGGGGGCAGCGGCGAACCACTTCATGCCGCAGCAGGTCAACGAGCTGCTCAAGCAGCTGGGACTGCGTTAGTAGCTTCGGCTCACGCACAACGCTGACGACTGGTTTGTTGGAAAAGCAAACCAGTCGTCAACGCATATTTGTCCCGGTTCGAAGAAACTGATCTGGGCTTTTGTCGGTTTCGATTCGTTGATGACTGGTCCGGCGAAAACCGAAACCAGTCATCAGCGACGAGAGCTAGAGAAACACGCGGTAGTCCGCGGGCTCGGCCCCATTAGCCTGGGCGCACAGGATCGCGGCTGTGAAGTCGCGGCGGACCTTCTTCTTGTGCAGCTCGCGCGCCGAGATAGACAGGCGGATTGTGTTGCCCTTTTCCGCCCCGCGGACGGCGGCGGCGATGATGTTGCGTCGCCACCATTTCGCCGTGCCGTAGCCCTCGCCGACGGAGAGGTTGCGGCAGCGGAGGAAGGGCGGCGCGGGGGCGTCGACAAGCGAGTAGATGCCGCTGGTCGACACAGCAAGACGGAAGCCAAACTCGGGCAACACCTTGAGCGTGCCCTCCGACATCTGCCAGCGCGGCGGCGCGAACATGTCGAGGTGGAAGCCGAGCGCCTCCATCTGCCGGGTGGCGCCCTTCAGGCGCAGACGAGCTTCGTGTTCGCCGAGGGTGGCAAACTCGGAGCGGCGCCCCTGTACTGCCTGGTCAAAGCCGTTGAGCAACAGGGCGTGATCCTCGGCCTGCTCCAGCAACCAATCGCGCGTGCGCCCGTCCTTGGCCAGGTGCCACCGCTTGTCAATGTGCGGCGCAACCAGCAGGGATACCGGGATCCCCTTGCGGTCAAGCCCTTTGACGAGCGGGATGACATCATCCAAAGTGTCATCAAAAATGGAGGAAATGGAGACGAGAACACGACCGGACATATGGGCTATTCTCCCACATCCGGCACGGCTTTGCTCTTCGCCAGCGTCCACGCGTACTCGAAGGCGGTTTGCTTCCACTTGGCGTAGCGGCCGGAGACCCCGCCGTGGCCCGCAGACATCTCGGTCTTGAGCAGAATCTCGCCGCCGGTGGCGTATTCGCGCAGCTTGGCCACCCATTTCGCGGGCTCGACGTAGAGCACGCGCGTGTCGTTGAGGCTGGTCACCGCGAGGATATCCGGGTAGGCCTGCGCCGTGATGTTCTCGTAGGGCGCGTAGGTCGACATGTAGTCGTAGACCTCCGGGTCGTGGTAGGGGTCACCCCACTCTTCCCACTCCCCGACCGTGAGCGGCAGCTCCGGCTTCAAAATGGAGGTCAACGGGTCCACGAAAGGCACGATCGCCTGGATGCCCGCGAACTTCTCCGGGGCCATGTTCGCCACCGCGCCCATGAGCAACCCGCCGGCGGAGCCGCCCTCGGCGACGAGGTGCTCCGGGTCCGTGATGCCGAGCTCGATAAGGGTGTCAGCGCAGGCGATGAAGTCGGTGAACGTGTTCTTCTTGTGCAGCATCTTGCCCTGGTCGTACCAGCTGCGCCCCATCTCGCCGCCGCCGCGCACGTGCGCGCACGCCCACACCATGCCGCGGTCAAGCAACGAGAGGCGCGCGATGGAAAAGCCCGGGTCCATCGAGGCTTCGTAGGAGCCGTACCCGTAGAGCAAGGTGGGGGCTACGCCCGGGGCCATTGCTTTGCGACGCACCACCGACACCGGTACCTCTACCCCGTCCTCAGCGGTGGCCCAGATCCGCTCCGCGACGTAGTCGTCCGGGTTGTAGCCGCCCTCGACCTCCTGCTCCTTGAGCAGGGTGAACGTGGCCTCGGCGACGTGGTAGTCCAAAAGCTGCGAGGGCTGTGTGTAGGAGGTGTAGCCCACCCGGACCACAGGCGCGTCCCACTCGGGATTGCCCGCCAGGCCCGCGGTGTAGAGCTCCTCGGAGAACTCCAGCTCCTCAAACGGGGCGAACTCGGTGCCGGTGAGCGGCGCGACCGCCAGACGCGAGATGCCGCCGCGGCGGTACGACATGAACATGAAGTCGCGGTAGGTGTCGATGCCCTCGATGCGCATGGTGTCCGAGTGCGGCACGATCACCGGCAGGTCGCGCAGGTCCGGCAGGTTTTCGGTGGCGAGCTCGATGGCGCTTACAGCGAAGTTCGGGCCGCGGCGATTGTGTGTGATGACCCAGTATTCGGTTTCGCCGAGCTTGGCGTAGTCCGGGTGGTACTCCACGCCCTCGGTGCGCGGCCACAGCACCTGGAACTCGGCGGTCGGTTCCGCAAGGGGTGCGACCCGGTACTCAGTGGTCAGCGAGGACGAGGCAATGATGTACAAGAAGCGCTCCGCGCGGTCGGCGCCCACGCCGACGCCGAACTTCTCGTCGTTTTCCTCGTAAACCAAGACGTCCTCTGCGGCATCGGTGCCCACCTCGTGGCGCCAGATCTGGTGGGGCCGCCAGGCCTCGTCGCAGCGCACGTAGAACAGGTAGTCCTCGCCTGCCCAGGTCGCGCCGTAGAAGACGCCCTCGATCACGTCAGGGAGCAACTCACCCGTTTCCAGGTCCTTGATGCGCAGGTCGAAGCGCTCATCACCCGTGGTGTCCACCGAGTAGGCGAGCAGCCTGCCTGACGTGGTGACCGAGGACGCGCCGAGGGAGAAGAAGTCGTGGCCTTCGGCGAGCTCGTTGGCGTCGAGAAGCACTTGCTCCCCAGGCATCTGATCCGCAACCTCGGGCGGGGTCCACGGCTCGCCGGTGGCCGGCACGCGGCACGACAGGGCGTAGTCCTTGCCCTCGATCGTGCGGCCGTAGTACCACCAGTCGCCGGCGCGCTGCGGGACGGACATATCCGTCTCCTTCACGCGCGACTTAATCTCGCCGTAAATGGCGTCGGCGAGCCCGCTCAACCCCTGCGTCGCGCGCTCGGTGGCGGCGTTTTCCGCCTCCAGGTACGCAATCGTCTCGGGGCTGTCTTTGTCGCGGAGCCACTCGTAATCGTCCACGAACTCGCGGCCGTGGAACGAGCGGGTAATCGGGTGCTTGGGTGCCTTCGGGAAATCCATAGGCACCCAAGCCTAGACCACTCGCGCTTACGCGTTCGCGCCCGGCCAGTCCGCGAACTTCTCGCCGCTGAGGCGCTCGTAGGCCTCGATGTAGCGATCGCGCGTCGCCTCCACCACCGAGCCCGGCAGCTCCGGCGGCTGCGTGCCCTCCGAGGGGCGCCAACCCGACTTCGGGCCGGTCAGCCAGTTGCGCACATACTGCTTGTCAAAGCTCGGCTGGTTCTGGCCCTCCTTGTACGTGTCCGCGGGCCAGTAGCGGGAGGAATCGGGGGTGAGTACCTCGTCGGCAAGCACGAGCTCGCCGTCGGCATCGAGGCCGAACTCGAACTTCGTATCCGCCAAAATGATGCCCTTCGACTCCGCGTACTCGGCGGCGCGGGTATACACCTCGATGGTGCGCTCGCGCAGGCGGTCGGCCAACTCGCGGCCGAGCTTGCCCGCCATGTAGTTGAACGACACGTTTTCGTCATGGTCGCCCTGCTCCGCCTTCGTCGCCGGGGTGAAAATCGGTTCCGGCAGCTTCGAGGCCTCAACCAGCCCTTCCTGCAGCTTCACGCCGCACACCATGCCGCGCTCGTCGTATTCCTTCTTGCCCGAGCCCGTGAGGTAGCCGCGCGCGACGCACTCGAACGGGAGCATATCCAGCTTCTTCACCACCATCGCGCGCCCCAACACCTCCTCGGGGATGCGCGGGTCATCGATCGGGCCAGCGAGGTGGTTCGGTACCCCAGCGAGCAGATCAAAGAAGAACATCGACGTGGCCGTGAGAATTCGGCCCTTATCCGGGATCGCCGGCTCCAGCGAGAAATCAAATGCGGAGATGCGGTCAGTGGCCACCATCAGCAGCGTGTCCTCATCGACCTGGTAAATCTCGCGGACCTTGCCGCCGGAAAGGTGAGTGTAGTCAGAAAGCTCTGGACGCATGGCACCAAGCATATACCCCACCACTACCATGTTCCGCATGGTCAATCGCCTCGCCTCGCGCGCCCTGCACGTAGCGCTCGCCGCCAGCCTGTGCGTCTCGCTTTCCGCCTGCTCAGGCGAGCCCAGCGAGCGCACCGCAGCCTCGCCCGAGCCGCTTGCCGACGACACCGTCCTCGGCTTCGGGGAACGCACCCGCACGACAACCACTGACCCGGCCACTGGCGCTGAAGTCGAGTGGGAAATCGCCGTCGAGGCACCGCAACGCATCACCGGTACCGAAGCCGCGAACAACATCCGCTCCCCGGAACCGCAGCGCTTCACCGCGTTTTACTGCTACCCCGTCTCACTGACCCCCGTGCGCGTTGACGCCGGCGCCTCGCACCCGACCGTCCCGCTGCCGGAGCTCACACTCATCGTCGCACAGGAGTCCGCAGCAACCACGCGGCGCGCGAACTCGGTACCCGCCGAGCCCGGGACTGCGCACCAGCCGCAGGAAAGCGCCAAGGTGGCCCCGCGTTCAGCCGCAGAGGCCTACTGCAACATCGGAAGCGGCGCGCCCACCGGCTACACGCCCGACCTGGAGGAAGGCCGCGCCTACACCACCGTGCTCGCTTCCTGGGAGCGCCGCGTGGACCCGGGCGAGCCGGCGACAGGCGTGGCGCTTGCAAGCGGCAACGTGCGCTGGGAAAGCGCTGAGGAGTAGCTACAGAATCTCGCCCGGGCGGTAATCGGCGGCGTCCGGGTACTTCTGCACCACGACGTCGATGCGCGCGAGCACCCGGTCCACCTGGGACTCCGCCGCGCCGATGAAGGCGTGGCGGTCCGCCAGCGCATCCTCCAGCTGGGCGCGGTCGAGCGGCAGGCGCTCGTCGTCGGCCAAGCGCTCGATCAGGTTCTGCTCGGCGCCGTGCTCGCGCATGTCGAGCGCCATGGCGACCGCGTTTTCCTTGATCACCTCGTGCGCGGTCTCGCGGCCGACCCCGGCGCGCACCGCGGCCATGAGGATGCGGGTGGTGGCCAAGAACGGCAGGTAGCGGTCGAGCTCGCGGTTGATCATGGCCGGGAAGGCGCCGAACTCGTCGAGCACGGTGAGGAAGGTTTCCAGCTGCCCGTCGATGGCGAAGAAAGCGTCCGGCAGCGCGACGCGGCGCACGACGGAGCAGAACACGTCGCCCTCGTTCCACTGCTGGCCAGCCAGGTCGGCGACCATGGTGAGGTAGCCGCGCAGGATGACCTGGAAGCCGCCGACGCGCTCGCAGGAACGCGCGTTCATCTTGTGCGGCATGGCAGAGGAGCCGACCTGCCCCTCCTTGAATCCCTCCGTGACGACCTCGTTGCCGGCCATGAGCCTGATGGTGGTGGCCAGCGAGGAGGGACCTGCGGCAAGCTGCACGAGCGAAGAGATCGCCTCGAAGTCGAGCGAGCGCGGGTAGACCTGGCCGACCGAGTCGAAGACGGTGTCGAAGCCCAGGTGGCGCGCGACCTTGGTTTCCAGCTCGGCGAGCTTGGCCTCGTCGCCGTCCATCAGGTCAAGCATGTCCTGCGCGGTGCCCATCGGGCCCTTGATGCCGCGCAGCGGGTAGCCGTCGAGCAGCGATTCGATGCGGGCGACCGCCACCAGGATTTCGTCCGCCGCAGAGGCGAAGCGCTTGCCCAGCGTGGTGGCCTGGGCGGCCACGTTGTGCGAGCGCCCGGCCATCACCAGCGACTTGTACGCCTCGGCGCGGTTGCCCACGGCCTTGAGCAGGGCAACGGACTTGTTGCGCACGAGCTCAAGCGCGCGCACGATCTGCAGCTGCTCGACGTTCTCGGTCAGGTCGCGGCTGGTCATACCCTTGTGGATGTGCTCGTGGCCGGCGAGCGCGTTGAACTCCTCGATGCGCGCCTTCACATCGTGGCGGGTCACGCGCTCGCGCTCGGCGATGGAGGCGAGATCGACGCGGTCGATGACGGCCTCGTAGGCGTCGATAGCCTCTTGCGGAATCTCCACACCGAGTTCACGCTGCGCGCGCATGACGGCGATCCACAGCTGCCGCTCGAGGATGATCTTGTGCTCGGCGCTCCACAGCTTCGCCATCTCCGGCGAAGCGTAGCGGTTGGACAGGACGTTGGGGTTTGCAGGCTTCTCAGTCACGCGCCCCATTATCGCACATCAGGGCCTATCGCTTCTCGACGCTCACCTCACCGGCCACCGCACGCCGCCCAATATCCTTGCGGTAGAAGGACCCGCGCATCTCGATGCCCTCGATGACGCGGTAAGCGTCCGCCACCGCCTCTTCCAGCGTCGCGCCGTGGCCGAGCACGTTGAGCACGCGCCCGCCCGCCGAAACGTAGCCTTCGTCCGCGCGCTTCGTGCCGGCGTGCAGCACCTTGTCTGGGTTGTCCAGGTCTGCGCCCGTGATCGCATCCCCCTTGGCCGGGCTGGCCGGGTAGTTCTCCGCGGCGAGCACGACCGTCGCGGCGAAGCCATCTTCCCACTCGAGCGGCGGCAGGTCCGCGAGCGTGCCGGTGGCCACGGCGTAGAGCACCGTGTCCAGCGGGGTCTTCAACAGCGAGAGCACCGGCTGGGTCTCCGGATCGCCGAAGCGAGCGTTGAACTCCACCACCGACGGGCCCTCAGCACCCCACGCCGCACCGACGTAGAGCAGGCCCTGGTACGGGATGCCGCGGGCGACCATCTCGCGCGCGACCGGGCGGGCGATCTCGTCGACGATGCGCTCCACGCCGCCTTCGGGCAGCCACGGAAGCGGGGTGTATGCGCCCATGCCGCCGGTGTTCGGGCCCTCGTCGTTGTCGTAGGCGCGCTTGTGGTCCTGCGCGGGCAGCAGCGGGACGACCGTTTCACCGTCGACCAGGCAGAACAGGGACACCTCGGGGCCTTCGAGGAAGGACTCGAACAACACCGGGTTGCCCGACTCCAGCACAGCGTTCGCATGGGCCGCGGCCTCCGCGCGGTCGGTGGTGACCACGACGCCCTTGCCGCCGGCCAGGCCGTCGTCTTTGACCACATAGTTCGGGCCGAACTGCGCAAGCGCCGCCTCCACGGCCGCCGCGCCCTCCTCCGGGGTGATGCGCAGCGCGCGCGCCGTCGCCACGCCGGCGGCGGCCATCACGTCCTTGGCAAAGGCCTTCGAGCCCTCGAGCTGGGCCGCAGCCTTTGTTGGACCGAACACCGGAATGCCCGCCTCTTGCAGGGCGTCTGCGGCACCGGCGACCAGGGGCACCTCCGGGCCGATGACGACGAGCTCCGCGTCAACTTCTTTGGCACACTCGACGATTGCCTGGGGCGTGAGATCGTCGATAAGCAGGCGCTTAGCCAGCGATTCCATACCGGCATTACCTGGAGCGACGAAGAGCTCGTTGCCGGCGAGTCCTTTGAGCAGGGCGTGTTCACGGCCGCCCGAACCGATAACAAGGATGCGCATGGCCTCAAACTTACAGGTACGGTTTGAGTGTATGAGCACAGTCTTCACAAAAATTATTAACGGCGAGATCCCCGGGCGCTTCGTGTACAAGGACGAGGACGTCGCCGCCTTCCTCACCATCGAGCCCATCGCCTACGGGCACACGCTTGTCGTGCCGGTCAAAGAGGTAGATAAGTGGACCGACATCGAACCCGAGCTGTGGGCCAAGATGAACGCCGTGGCGCAGCGCATCGGTAACGCGATCGTGAGCGAGTTCGACTGCGAGCGCGCCGGCTACCTCATCGCCGGTTTCGAGGTCCCGCACGCGCACATCCACGTCTTCCCCGCCAACGACATGTCCGGCTACAACCTGGCCAGCGTCATGCGCGCCGACGAGACGGACCCGGCGAAGATGGACGCGGCCGCCGAGACGCTGCGTAACGCGATTGGCTAAACGGCGCTAGCTCCATCTGCGCGGGAGCGGCCTGGAAAACCCCAGTTCGCAGGGAGCCGCAGACCCCAAACGGAGCTAGCTCCATTTACGCCAACGCCGAAACCGCCAGCAGCCACCGCCCAAAACCACCAGGGACCGCCAGCAATCCCCTAACGCTCGGCGTCTTTGTTGTCCTTGCCCCCACGCTTGGTGTCCTTGGATTTGGACTTGGACTTAGCCTTGTCCTTATCTTTGGTCTTCGTAGTCTTGGCCCCCTTCGCGCTCGCCGCTGGGACCTCCTCCTCCACCTCGTTGAGCAGCGGCAGGGAGATGACAAAGGTCGCGCCTTCGCCGGGCGCCGTCTCCACGGTGATGGTGCCCTCATGCTGCTCAATGAGTGACTTGGTAATCGCCAGCCCCAGGCCGGAGCCTCCGCCGCCTGCTCGGTTGCGGGAGGCGTCGGCGCGATAGAAGCGGTCGAAGATGCGTGCCGCATCTTCCTCTTCCATGCCCTTGCCGTTGTCCGCGACTTCGAGGACGATGCGGTCGAGGTTTTCGCGCAGGGTGATCACCACGTCAACTTCCGGTCCGCCGTGCTTGAACGCGTTGTTGATCAGGTTCATGAGCACCTGGTGGAGGCGGTCCGGGTCGCCGTTGACCTCGGCGGCGCGCTGGCATTGGTTGTCCACCTCGATGGAACGCTCGGGGTATGCCGCCCGTGCAGAAGACACCGCCGAGTCCACGACCTTTTGCATGTCCACGGTTTTCCGGTCCAGGCGAGTCCCCTCGGCCCTGGTCAGCGCCAGGAGATCCTCGACTAAGAGCTGCATGCGGCCGGACTCTTCCTCGATCTTGTCAATGACCATGTCCGCGTCCGGTGCCATCCCCTTGCGGTAGAGCTCGGCGTAGCCGCGCACACTGGTCAGCGGCGTGCGCAGCTCGTGGGAAGCATCGCCGACGAAGCGGCGCATCTGTTCCTCTTTCGCCTGCGCGTCATCGACAGATTCCTGCAGCTGCGTGACCATCGTGTTGACCGCGTACGACAGCTTGCCCACCTCGGTCTCGCGGGACCACGCGGGCACGCGCCGGTTCACGTCCCCGTCGGCAATCGCGAGGGCGGTTTGTTCCACCTCGCGCAGCGGCGCGAGCGAGCGCCGCACAAGGGTGCGCGCGGCCAGCGCGATGCCGATCACCGCGGTGATGCCGAGGCTCGCTTCCACGACCGCGAGCCAGCGCAGGATGCGGTCCTCGGCCTCGAGGCGCTTAGCCACCAGCGTGATCGTGCCGTCGTCGCTTCTCGACGCCAACGCCCGCCACTTCACCAGCTCCGCGGAACTATCCACGTTCTTCGAGCTAATGGTGCGGGGAGAATCCAGCACCGTGAGCTGCTCCCAGTCCGGCGGGTTACCGCGCGGAGTGTAGCGGGAGAAGGGGTACGGGTAGCCGGGGAACCACGTCGCCTGGGCGAACTCGCTCGGCACCCCGATCGACGGGATCCAGGTGCCCTGCCCCACCCAGGTGTCCATCCCCTCTTCGAGCTGTTCGTCCACACGTTGCGTCAGGATGCCGCGCATGAGGAAGTAGACGGTGGCAAAGCTCAGCACGATGCCAAGCGTTGCCACGATCACCACCATGGAGACGAGCTGCTTCTGCAGCGGCTTCGCGGCGTGCGTGTACGACCAGGCAGTAAAACGGTTGACGGTCATCGACCTTTCACGTCTCTACAGCGGCGACTACTGACGCGGGGTGCGCAGCACGTAACCCACACCGCGGACGGTCTGGATCAGCGGCACATCGCCGGTGTCGATCTTGCGGCGCAGGTAGGAAATGTAGGACTCAACGACGTTGCCGTCGCCGCCGAAGTCGTAGTGCCACACGTTGTCCAGGATCTTCGCCTTGGACAGCACGACCTCGGCGTTGAGCATGAGGTAGCGCAGCAGGTTGAACTCCGTCGGCGAAAGATCGATGATCTCTCCAGCCTTGGTCACCTCGTGCGTCTCGTCGTTGAGCGTCAGGTCGGCGTAACGGATGGTGCCGTCCTGGTCCTCGTCGTCGGTGACGTTGCCGCGGCGCAGGATCACGCGCAAGCGGGTGATGACTTCCTCGAGGGAGAAGGGCTTGGTGACGTAATCGTCGGCGCCGATGGTCAGGCCGTGGATGCGGTCCTCCACCGCATCCTTGGCGGTAAGGAAGAGCACCGGACCGTCGAGGCCTTCCTGGCGCAGCTTGCCCAGCAGCTCGAAGCCGTCCATGCCCGGCATCATCACGTCGAGAATGTAAGCGTCCGGGCGGTACTCACGGGCGACGCTCAGCGCCTCCTGCCCGGAGTTCGCGCTTTCTACCTCAAAGCCCTGGAATTTCAGGGAAACAGTAATCAGCTCGACGATATTCGGTTCATCATCAACCACTAGGACCTTGATGCCCTGGTTTGCATCAGCCATGTCTTCTACTCCTTTTTGTGTGAACAGCAAGAGCCCATTTAACTCCCCACCACTGTACGTTTGCTGAACGTTGTCTTGGGGTCGACAAGTAATAGCGGGGGTAATGCCAATGAAGCCGAAGCCGCACACACGAAACCCCTCACCACGAGGGTGAGGGGTTTTCCTGCCGAGCTGGAGACGAGACTTGAACTCGCAACCTACGCATTACAAGTGCGTTGCGCTACCGATTGCGCCACTCCAGCAGTGCCCACAAATTCTACACATTGCCCCATACGTGCGCGAAATAGCGCCACGAGATAGTGTTTCGGCTGTGACGAAAGTAGAGCAGCTCTGGCAGCGGATGCGGGGGTCGCGCAGCCACGTCGCGACGATTGACGCGGCACGCACCTCCCCGCCCCCTTCGGTCCTCGCCCCTGTCGATCTGACGGATCCCACACAGGTGGCCGCCGTGATGAACATCGGTGCGCGCATCGGCGAGATCCTCATCGCCAACGGCACGACGTCTTCGGACGCGATCGCGCAGATCCGCACCGTCATTTCCTCCTACGGTCTGCACTACTGCCACGTGGACATCACGGTCAACACCATCACGATGAACACCATCATCGGCATCGAGCGGCGCACCCCGGTCAACGTCTTCCGCGTGGTCACGATGATGAGCGAGAACTACCGCAAGCTGCAGGAGGCCGACCGGCTCATGCGCTCCATTCGCGCGGGCGCAACCCGCCCGGAGGTTGCGGAGAAAATCCTCGACGAGATCGAAAACGAGCCGATCCCGCACCGCAACGCCCGCAACCTCGCCGGCTGGACGGTGATGGGTGCCTCGGTCTCCATCCTTTTGGGCGGAGACTTGCTCATGGCGCTGGTCGGCGGGCTCACCGCGTTCCTCATCATGGGCTTTAACAAAGTCCTCTCGCACAACTCGCTGCCGTACTTCTACCACTGCGTCCTCGGCGGCTTCCTCGCCACAATCCCGGCGGCGCTGTTCTACGACTTCTCCGCATCCATCGGGCACACCATCGTGCCGAGCCAAGTCATCGCCTCGGGCATCATCGTGCTGCTTGCCGGTTTGACGCTGGTGCAATCGCTTTTCGACGGCATCACGGGCTCCCCCGTCACCGCCGCCTCCCGCTTCTTCCAGACCATGTTGTCCTCGGGCGGCATCGTCGCCGGCGTCGCGATCGGCCTGTACGTGGCGGAAAGCCTCGGTGTCGGCCTACCACCGCTCGAGACAATGCTGGGCAAGCCCTCCTTGAGCAGCGCGGGCTGGCGCATCCTCGGCGGCGCGCTGGCCTCGGCGTCGTTCGCGGTGACCTGCTTTGCGGAGCGCCAGGCCGTCATCGTTTCCGGGCTCACGGCCGCCGCCGGCTCCATGATCTACTACGTCTTCCTCATCCCGCTGGGCACGGACGCGTTCCTGGCGACCACGGCCTGCGCAATCGTCATCGGCCTGGCCGGTGGTTTGATCTCTCGTAGCCTGCTGATCAACCCGGTGATCACCGCTGTCGCTGGCGTGACTCCTTTTCTACCGGGCTCCGGCATCTACCGCGGGCTCTACGCGGTGCTCAACGAGCAGATGGTGGTGGGCTTGTCCAACATCTTCACGGCGATCGGCACCTGTATGGCGCTGGCCGGCGGCGTGATCTTCGGCGAGTGGGTTGCGCGCCGGATCCGCGCCCCGGAGCTCTACATTCCGTACCGCGCCTTTAAGCGCGCCGGGCGCCTGACTTTCCAGCAGATTCGCCGCGCTGAGGCGGCTGCCCGGCGGCCGAGGCGCCGCCGCCACTAGCTTTGGCGTAGAATCGCCGGTTGAGATTGTGTCTTATTCAAGGAGGAACCCGTAGTGCCACCGAAGATCACCGACTCCCGCCCCTCGCCAGAGGCCATCAATGAGATGGAGGAGCAGACCGCTTCCGGCGCCCGGCGAATCGTGGCAACGTACGCCGAGGACTTCTTCGACGGGGTCACCCTGATGTCCATGCTGGGAGTAGAGCCGAAGGGCTTCAACTACAAGAAGTACGCCGAGGAGATCCTGGGCGACGAGGACGAAGACACCTCCGGCTCTTCCACTAAGAAGAAGGCGACGAAGAAGAAGGCCTCCAAGAAGAAGGCGACAAAGAAGAAGGCTTCGAAGAAGAAAGCCACCAAGAAGAAGGCCACGAAGAAAAAGGCAACGAAGAAGAAAGCCACCAAGAAGAAGACCGCGAAGAAGTCCTAAGCGTGTACGACTTTGTGGTGGTGGCCAACCGTCTCCCCGTCGATCGTGTCGGGGAGCGTTGGCAGGCCTCCCCGGGTGGGCTGGTTGCCGCGCTCGCGCCGGTGCTGCGTGCCCGCGGCGGCTGCTGGGTCGGCTGGCCCGGCGAGACGAATACCACGCTTGCCCCCTTCAGCACAGGCGGGATTGAGCTTGTCCCCGTCGCCCTCGACGAGACGGATTACACCGACTTCTACGAGGGCTTTTCCAACTCCACGCTGTGGCCGCTCTACCACGATCTGATCGTCGCCCCGCAGTACGACCAGACGTGGTGGGAGCGTTACGTGGCGGTGAACGAGCGCTTTGCGTTGAGCGTCGAAAAGCAGGCGGCGCACGGCGCGACCGTGTGGGTGCAGGACTACCAGCTGCAGCTGGTACCGGGGCTTTTGCGAAAGCGGCGCCCCGACCTCAAAGCGGGGTTTTTCCTGCATATCCCCTTCCCCTCCCCCGATTTGTTTCGGCAGCTGCCGTGGCGCGAGGAGATCCTCAGCTCGCTTGAGGCGTGCGACCTGATCGGCTTCCAGCGCGGCACCGACGAGCAGAACTTCCGCGGGCTGCTGCCCGCCGACGCGAGCGTACGCACCGGGACGTTCCCCATCTCCATCGACCCCAAGGCGATCACTCCGGGCGATCCCGCGCGGGTGCGCGAGGCCGTCGGCGACCCGGAGCTGCTCATGCTGGGCGTGGACCGGATGGACTACACCAAGGGCATCTTGCAACGCCTGCTCGCCTTCGAGCAATTGCTCGAGTCCGGCGTCGATGCCACGCTGATCCAGCTGGCCACCCCTTCGCGCGAGCGCATCGAGCACTACCGGAAAACCCGGCGCGAGGTCGAGGCGGCGGTCGGACGCATCAACGGGCGCTTCGGCCGGATCGGCCGCCCGGTGATCCACTACGTCCACCACGGGGTGGCCAAGGAGGAGCTGGGCAGTTTCTACGCGGCAGCCGACATCATGCTGGTCACGCCGTTTAAAGACGGGATGAACTTGGTGGCAAAGGAGTACGTGGCCTGTCACCCGGACGGCAGCGGCGCGCTCGTGCTCTCCGAGTTCGCGGGCGCTGCGGTGGAGCTGCACGAGGCCTACCTGTGCAATCCTTTTGAGGTGGACTCAATCGTCCGCGCGATGCACTCCGCCGCCCACCCCGACCCGCAGCGCATGCGCGCCATGTACGAGTGGGTGACCACGCACGATGTTGACGCCTGGGCGGCGTCGTTCTTGGAGGCCCTATGAAACCCGTCCGCGCCCTCGCCCTCGCACTCGCCCTGCCGCTCGCCGCGTGCGGGGCCGCACCCGACTGGCAGATCGTCGCCGTCCATACGGATCCCGCCGAGCCCGGGGCCCTGCTTGCCGACGCCGCGGGGCTGGCCCATTTCCGCATCACCGAAAGCGAACTCGACGGCGACACCGCCTGCGCGCCCTTAAAAGCAACGATCACCACTGAAGACGACACCTTCACCATCGACGAGGTGGAGGTCGGCGACGCGGGCGACTGCGAGGGCGGAGCCCGCCACGTCCACGAGCAGCTGACCAGCATCCTCGTTCCCGGCGCGCAGTTCCGCACCGAGCAGCTCACCGACACCGAGCTCGTGTGGACCTCCACGGAAGACGCGGTCAATCCGCCGAGCGTGCGGCTGATGTCGCTATGAGTTCGCTCGACAGCGCCATCGCCACCCTCGCCCGCGCGGAGTCGCTTCTCGTCTGCCTCGATTTCGACGGCACGCTCGCCGAGCTCAACACCGACGCCTACGCGGTGCGCCCGAACCCGGAAGCGCTCGCGGCGATTGCGAGCCTGCTCCGCCTTGAGGCGACCGAGGTTGCTGTCCTGAGCGGTCGCCACCTCGACGGCCTTGCCAAGGTCCTCCCCGCCACGCCGGAGCTTGCGGGGCTGGTGCGCGTCGGCTCCCACGGCGCCGAGCCAGGCCCGACACTCTCGCCGGCCGACGCCGCCTACCTCGAGCGCATCGGGCGCGCGCTTGAGCGCATCGCCACCCCGCCCGCCTACGTGGAGGAAAAGCCGTATCAGCGCGTGCTGCACGTCGCCCCACTCGCCGCTTCAGACCCGCATCTCGCGCAACAGCTCTCGGCCGACGCGCTCGCCTTGGACACCGGCGCGCACCCCGTGACGCCCGGGCACAACGTGGTGGAGTTCTCCGCTGTAGACGTGACGAAGGGAACGTGGCTTGCCCAGCGCAAGCAGGACTTTGCCGCCACGTTGTTCGCCGGCGACGACGCCACGGACGAAACCGCCATGGGCGTGCTTGACCAGGGCCCGGATGTCGGCGTGAAGGTGGGCTCGCAGGAAAGCCGCGCGCGCTACCGCGTCGACGATGTGTCCGCGATGGCGCAGCTACTTAGCCAGCTGGCGCGGGAGCGACGCTCGTACCTTGCAGGAAGGTCGTAGGCAGCAGCGTACGCTCGCGTCGCTGCGGGCGGCCCTCGATCAGCGAACGCACGAGCATGGCCGCGACCTCCCCTTTGCGGCGGTTGGGTTGTACAACCGTGGTCAGCCCCGGCACGCCGATGCCGTCGAAGCCGGTCACCGACAGCTCCTCGGGGATGGCTCGACGGCCGCGGCAGTACTCGATCACGCCGAGCGCCATGGAGTCAGTCGTACACAGCACAGCCGTGAGTTCCGGGTGGGTCTCGAGCAGTTCACGCGCGCCGTCGGTAGCCGCGGCCAAATCGTTCTGATCGCGCGTGACCACGGGTACCGCCGTGATGCCAGCGGCGGTGAAGACGTCGAGCGCGCCGCGGATGCGGGCGCGCTGGACGTGCAAATCGGCGGCGTCGATGTCCGTGGGCGCGACGAACCCGTTGGTGGGGGTGCTGAACAGGCGCTTCGCCAAGATCCCGATACGTCTGTGCCCGGCGGCTACAAGCGCCTCGGCCGCAGGGGCGATCGCTTTCGCATCGTCGATACCCACGTACGGCACGCCGGCAACGCCCGTGGGCTGGTCGCAGATGATAAGGGGGAGGTTGCGCGACTGGGCGTCGAGAAGCATGTGCGTGCCTTCGGGCACGGAGTAGACAATGACGCCGTCGACAATCGCGTTGCGTACGCTCACCCCGGTAGGAATGAGGGTGAGCGCGTACTCGCTGGAGTCCGCCACGCCAGCGAGGAAGTCGACCGAGGCACGGTCCTCGAAGGCGAAGCTCAAGTGCTCAGTGAGCACCACCCCGAGCGCCGCGGTGCGCTGGGTGCGCAGCGAGCGCGCGTGCGGGTTCGGCCCGGTGTAGCCACGCGCCTCGGCGTAGGAGAGGATGCGTCGACGCAGCGCAGGCGAGAGCTGATCCGGGTGGTTATACGCATTCGAGACCGTCGTGCGGGAGATGCCGAGGTCGGCGGCGATGGAGGCGAGCGTCGCGGGCATGCCGCTATAGTACCCGCCCATTGTTTTGAAAATCGTTTCCATTAGTGGTTGGATGGGCAGCATGCTAAAACGGATCGCAGCAGTTGCCTTCGCACTCACCCTCACCGCCTGCGGCGCGCAGGACGCTGAGCAGAACGCCGCTCAAGGCAGCGGCGAAACTGGCGACGGCGCGATGGTCGCCACCACCCAGGTCTGGGCCGACGTCGCCTCGGCCGCCACCGGCAACGAGGTCGAAGCGATCATCGACAACCCGTCGACCGACCCCCACGAGTACGAGCCAACCGCCGCCGACCTGGCCAAAATCGCCCAAGCCGGCACCGTTATCGCCAACGGCGGGGCCTACGACGCGGCCCTCTACACGGCCGCGAAGGGCACGCTGGTCACCGCCCTGCCGCCGGCCGAGGCGCACGAACACGAGCACGATCATGAGCACGGCGAGCATGAGCACGGCGAGCATGAGCACGAGCACGGCGAGGAAAACGAGCACATCTGGTACTCCACCGAGGCCATCCGCGACGTCGCAAGCCAGCTCGGCGGCGACTCGCTCGACGAGAAACTCGCCGGCATCGATGCGTCCCTGGCCGCGCTACCGGAGGCAAACGTCGTCCAGACCCACCCGATCGCCGACGCGATCGTAGAGGAATCCGCACTTCACGACGCCACCCCGGAGTCCTACCGCCACGCAACGCTGAACCACTCCGAACCATCGGCGGCCGCCGTCGCCGAGGCGCTCGAGGCCGTCAAGGACGCCAACATCCTGATCAACAACTCCCAGTCCCCCAACGCCGTCTCCGAGCGGCTTGTCGCCGCGGCGAAGGAGGCCGGCGTGCCGGTCGTCGACATCACCGAGACCCCGCAGGGCGGCACCAACTTCTTCGACTACTTCCAGGAGATCCTTGACCAACTCAATGCTGCAGCTGCGTAGCGCCACGATCGCGCCGCTGTGGCGCGACATCACCTGCGACCTTCACCCCGGCGAGTTCCTCGCCATCCTCGGGCCCAACGGCTCCGGCAAGTCGACGCTGCTTCGCGCCGCGCTCGGCATGCAGCGGCTCGACTCCGGCACAGTCACGCTCGGCGGCCGCGTGGGCTACATCCCGCAGCAGCAGATGTTCCCCGCCCACCTCCCGGCGCGCGTGCGCGACCTCGTTGCGCTCGCCGGGGGCGAGACCGAGAGCTTGCTCGACTTTGTTGGGGCCTCCTCGCTTATCGACGCCCACGTCGGCCGCCTCTCCGGCGGCCAACAACAACTCGTGCGTCAAGCCCAGGCTTTTGCGCAAAACCCCGAACTCATCCTGGCCGATGAGCCCTTCCTGTCCCTCGACGTGGCCCGCCAGCGCCACACCATCGCCCGCTTCAGGGAGTCAGGGGCGGCGGTGGCCATGGTCACCCACTCCATCGACCCCGTCATCGACGTCGTGGACAAAGTCCTCTACATCGCGCCCGGCGGCCACGTCCTCGGCACCGCCGACGAGGTCTTACAATCCGACGTGCTCTCCGAGCTCTACGGCGCGCCCGTCCAGGTCGTCCGCGCCGGCGGAAAGACGGTGATCATCTGATGTGGGACACCACCGTCTACCTGCTCTCGCAGGACTTCGTGCTCACCTCGCTGGTGGCCTGCGCGCTGCTCGGCGTGCTCTCCGGGGTGCTCGCCCCGCTGATCGTGATGCGGCAGATGTCCTTTGCTGTGCACGCGACCTCCGAGCTCGCGCTCATGGGGGCCGCCGCCGCCCTGCTCATCGGGTTCAACGTCTCCCTCGGCGCGGTGGCCGGCTCCATCGCCGCCGCGATTGCGCTCGCCCTTTTGGGATTCAAAGGCGGCAACGACTCCGCCGTCGGCGTGGTGATGAGCTTCGGCATGGGCATTTCCGTGCTGTGCATCTACCTCTACCCGGGCAACTCCAGCATCGCGATGTCGCTGCTCACGGGGCAGGTCGTAGGCGTAGCGCAGACAAGCGTGTGGGCACTCGCGATCACCACCGTCGTGGTGGTTGCCGCGGTGATCGCACTGTGGCGGCCGCTGCTGTTTTCCTCGATCGACCCGGTGATGGCCGCAGCAACCGGCGTGCGGGTGCGTACCATGGCGACCGTGTTCGCCGTTCTGGTCGGCCTGGCCGCGGCCAACAGCGTGCAGATCGTCGGCGTGCTGCTGGTCATGGCGCTATTGATCACGCCCGGCGCGAGCGCCGTCGCTGTGACCGCCAACCCGAAGCTCGCGGTGCTGCTATCGGTGCTCTTCGCCGAAGTCGCGGCCGTCGGCGGCTTCGTGCTCTCGCTCGCGCCCGGGCTACCCGTCAGCGTGCTGGTCGCGTTCGTCTCTTTCGGGATCTACGTGGTCTGCCGCGGCATCGGGGCGTGGCAGGCGCGTCGGATTACGGGAGCCGGGGCGTAGCCAAAGATAAAGATCCAGCCCACACTTGAGAATTGCTCCCAAGGCGGGCTGAACGATTACTCCCCAGGGTAGTGGATTCCTCCCCAACCACTACTTCGCCGCGCGGCGCTGACGGGCGAACTCGCTGAGCACCACGCCCGCTGCCACCGATGCATTGAGCGACTCCACCCAGGCCTCGGTAGGGATCGACATGATCACGTCGCAGTTCTCGCGCACCAGGCGGGAAATACCCTTGCCCTCCGAACCGACGACGATGACCACCGGGGCGCACGCGCCGTCGAACGTATCCAGCGTGTGCTCGCCGCCCGCATCAAGGCCGACGACCATGTAACCGTTGTCTTTGAACTGCTTGATCGTGCGCGTGAGGTTGGTCGCCTTCGCCACCGGAAGCCGCGCCGCAGTACCGGCAGAAGTGCGCCAGGCCACGCCCGTGACCTGGGCGGAGCGGCGCTCGGGAATAATCACGCCATCGCCGCCGAACGCGGCCGCCGAGCGGATCACCGCACCCAGGTTGCGCGGGTCGGTGATGTTGTCCAGCACCACGAACATGCCGTTGCCCTCGACCTTGCTCATCAGGTCGAAGACGTCGGCGTACTTGTACGGCTGGATCTTCAAACCGATGCCCTGGTGCATGCCGTTGCCGGTCATCTCGTCCAGGGTGCGCTTTTGCACCTCGGACACCGGGATGCCGCGCGACTGAGCAATGGCAACCGCCTCGCTTAAGCGATCGTCGTGGCCCGTGCCCTGCGCCACGTACAGCGCCTCGGCAGGAACCTTGGCGTGCAGGCACTCGATGACCGGGTTGCGGCCCACCACCATGTCCGCAAGCTCACGCTCGTGGCGACCCTGGTTACGACGGTCGCGCGCCTGCTTCCGCTTGTGCGCCGCATGGTAGACGCGATCCTCCGCCTTCGGGGTCGCGCCCTTCCCGCGCAGACCGCGGCGGCGCTGCCCACCGGAGCCCTTCGTGGCCCCCTTCTTGTGCGTCTTCTGCTTATCCGGACGCTGATACGGCTTTGCCATCTCGTCTCCTACTCCTTGATCTGCCAGGTCGGGCCGTCCGCAGTGTCGGTGACCTCGATGCCTGCTGCGGCGAGCCGGTCGCGCACCTCGTCGGCAACCGCCCAGTCCTTGTTCGCGCGAGCCTCGGTGCGGCGAGCAAGCTCCGCCTGCACCAACGTATCCAGCGCGTGGTGCGCCTGGTCAGCCTCGCCGCCAGCTGCGCCATTGTCCCACGCGCCCGGGTCCACGCCCAACACACCAGCCATCGCGCGCACCTGCGCAGCCAGCTCGGTGGCCTTCGCAGTGTCACCGGAAACGAGCGCGCTGTTGCCCGCCCGCACCGTGTTGTGGATTTCGGCGAGGGCTTTGGGGACCGCGAAGTCGTCGTCAAGCGCTTGCCCGAATGCGGCAGTCCACGTCGACGGCTCCGGCGTACCGGCGCGGCGCACGAAGTCCTCGATGCGACGGTACCCCGCGGCGGCCTCCTGCAGGGCCTCCGGCGAGTACTCCAACACACTGCGGTAATGCGCGCTGCCCAGGTAGTAGCGCAGCTCCACCGGGCGGACCGACTCGAGCATGTTGTCAATCGAGAGCACGTTGCCCAGCGACTTCGACATCTTCTCGCCCGCCATGGTCACCCAGTGGTTGTGCATCCAGTAGTGGGCGAAACCGTCGCTCGCGCCGTGGGACTGCGCCTGCTCGTTCTCGTGGTGCGGGAACTGCAGGTCAAGCCCGCCACCGTGGATATCAAACTCAGACCCCAGGTACCAAGTGGACATAGCCGAGCACTCCAGGTGCCAGCCCGGCCGGCCATCGCCCCACGGAGTCGGCCAGCTCGGCTCGCCCGGCTTCGCCGCCTTCCACAGCGCAAAATCAAGCGGGCCGCGCTTGCCAGTGCCCGCGTCCCCGCGCGCCATGTCCTCCGGACGGTTGCCGGAAAGCGAACCGTAATCGGAACCGTCGGCGGCAACCCAGGCGTCGACGTCGAAGTAGACGGAGCCCTCGGCCGCGTAGGCAAAGCCGCGATCCATCAAGCGCTGCATATAGTCGACCATCTGGGTCACATGCCCCGTCGCCCGCGGCTCCACCGACGGCGGCAGCACGCCGAGCGTGTCGTAGGCGCGGGTGAACTCACGCTCGTAGGTAGACACCCACTCCCACCAGGGACGATTATGCTCGGCGGCCTTGCGCAAAATCTTGTCATCAATATCGGTGACGTTGCGCACGAACGCCACGTCCTGCCCCTTGGCCAAAAACCAGCGACGCACGATGTCGAACGCCACGCCAGAGCGCAAGTGCCCGATGTGCGGCGCGGACTGCGGCGTCGCACCACACAGGTAGATGGACACGTGCCCCTCGCGCAGGGGACTAAAGTCTTGCAGCGTGCGGGTTTTGGTATCAAAGATGCGTTGAGTCACGCCCGCTAGTCTAGTTCAACCAGCGCCGTCGCAATCGCAGCCCTCCCCTCGCCCGCGCCGGTAAAGCCCATGTGGTCCGTGGTGGTCGCCGACACCGACACCGGCGCGCCCAACGCCTCGGTCAAGACCTGCTCGGCCTCACTCCGCACCGGCCCCATCTTCGGGGTCTGCCCGATCAGCTGGGCGGAGACGTTGACCACGCGCACGCCCTCGCGCTGCAACAACTCGCGCAGCTCCTCGAGCAGCTGGGTACCTTTCACCCCGTCGTACTCCGGGCGCCCCACACCAACGAACGAGCCCAGATCGCCCAACCCAGCCGCGGACAACACCGCGTCCACCACCGCGTGCGAGACGACGTCCCCGTCCGAGTGCCCCTCGCACCCGTCGACCCCCTCATGGAGCAAGCCCGCGATCCAGCACGGCTTGCCCTCCTGGATCTGGTGGGCATCAAAGGCAGTTCCTACGCGCAGCGCGGTCATCTTCTGTGTCATGACCGCCAGACTACCTGCGCTAGTTCCCCGGGACCTCGAAGATCGTCGGCTCCGCCTCGTCCGTGATACTGGTAGCCAGGCGCAAATCGATCGGCGTCGTAATCTTAAAAGCCATCGGGTCCCCCTGCACGGTCGCGACCTTTGCGCCGTACCACTCCATCAGCGAGGCATCATCGGTGGCGACGAAATCCTGCTCGCCCGCGAAGTAGGCCTCGTTCGCCGCACGCAGCTCGCGCAGGTCAAAACCCTGCGGCGTCTGCACCGCGCGAAGGCGCGAGCGGTCCGGGGTCGCGACCACCGCACCGTCTGCCGATACTTCCTTGATGGTGTCGGCGACCGGCAGCACCGGCACGACCGCGGGCGCGCCGTCGAGAACCGCACGGGCTACCCGCGCGATCATGCCCGGCGGGGTCAAAGCGCGGGCGGCGTCGTGGACGAGCACGCAGGCGTCGGCAAGCGGGATGGCCTTGAGCGCCGCGAAGATGGAGTCGGCGCGCTCGGCACCGCCGTGGACGAAGGCGACCTCGTGACCTTGCAAAGCGCGGCGGGCAACGGGCTCCATCGCGGGGCTGACCACGACGTAGATTGCGTCGACAATCTCGGCAGTCTCCATCGCGGTGACCGAGCGCTCGAGCAGACTACGGCCGCGCAGCGGCACGTACGCCTTCGGCACATCCGCGCCTAGGCGCGTGCCCTGGCCTGCGGCCGCGACGACGGCGACAACCCTGCGAGACACGGCTACTTCTCGTCGTCGAAGGAGAGATCCTCCATGTCAAGGTCATCCTCATCGTCGCCGGTCGGCTCCGGTGCGATCGAAATCCCGGCCTTGACCTGCTCGTCGATGATCTTGCGGATGGACCCCTCCATCTCTTCGACCTTCTTCTCGTCCACCGGCTCGGCCAGCGCCAGCTCGCCGACGAGGATGTGGCGCGCCTTGCCCAGCATGCGCTTCTCACCCGCGGACAGGCCCTTGCCCTGGTCACGGCGCCACAGGTCGCGCACCACTTCGGCAACCTTATTAATGTCGCCGGACGCTAAGCGCTCCTGGTTCGCCTTGTAACGCCGCGACCAGTTGCCGGCCTCCTCGACATCCTCTTCACGCAGCACGGAGAAGACCTTCTGCAGCCCCTCCTCGTTGACCACGTCGCGCACGCCGACAAGCTCCGTGTTCTTCACCGGCACACGGACCTCCAGGTCGGATTGGAGGATTTGCAGCACCAGGTAGTCGAGGGTTTCCCCGCCAATCTCCCGCTGCTCGATGTCCGCGATCTTCGCCGCACCGTGGTGCGGGTAGACCACTACTTCGCCGACCTTGAATTCCATTGAAGCTCCTTCAGTCATCGTTGCCCAACCCTACCACCGTAGCGTTTTCGCATTTGCTTACTCGCGCCACGCCCGGCCGGCCCACCACACGACCTTCAAAAACCGCAACCAAAGTTTACCCCCGATTGGCCTGCAGCGTCCCCGGACGGCCAAGGAAACTGGGAAAACCACACCAGCTACGGCTAAGGTAAAGCGGAGAAAACTACGCGCTCTATATACAACGATGGAGGACACCCACGTGAAGTCCCTGAAGCCGCTCGCCGCCGTCGCAGTCGCCTCCGCACTGGCACTTGCTGGCTGCTCCGCCGGCCAGATCACCCAGACCTCGGACCAGGTCGCTGCGGTCGACGGTGCCACCGCTTTCACCGAGGGTCAGGAGCTCTCGGTGCAGGACGCCACCGTCATCCTCGCTGAGGATGGCAAGGCTGCGGTCAAGTTCACCGTGACCAACCAGGATCGCAGCATGAAGGACCACGTGCTCGAGTCCGTCACCGTCGACGGCACCCCGGCCAAGCTGGGCAACGCCCGCCCGATCCCCTACAACGGTTCGCTGGTGGCAGACTCCGCAGAGGGCCTGAAGAACATGCCGAAGTCCAAGGACGGCTCCATCCAGTACGTCACCTCCTCGATTGAGAACCAGGACTTCGCCTACGGCGGCGTTGTCCCGGTGAAGTTCCAGTTCGACGGCGCTTCGCTCGAGGTGGATGCCACCGTGGCCGCGCCGGTGCTGAAGTCCGGCCAGACGGAGCGCGAAGCAGATCGCTAAGAAGCCGCGCAGTATCCACACCTGCTCAGAGTGCGGATACGCATCGCCGAAGTGGCTCGGGCGCTGCCCCGAATGCGGGTCGTGGGGGACCCTGCAGGAAAGCGCACCAGCCCCTTCGGCTCCACTGACGCCCGCGTCGAGCGCGCAGCCCATCACGCTTATCGACGCCGCGTCTACCCACACCATCGCCTCCGGCATCTCCGAACTCGATCGGGTGCTCGGCAAAGGCGTCGTCCCCGGCTCCGTCGTCCTCATGGCGGGCGAGCCAGGCGTGGGCAAATCCACCCTCCTGCTCGAGGTCGCCTCCCGCTGGGCCGAGCAGGGGCGCAAAGCGCTGTACTGCACCGCGGAGGAATCCGCCGGGCAGGTCCGCAGCCGGGCCGAGCGCACCGGCGCACTGAAGGACAGCCTGTTTTTGGCGGCGGAATCAAACCTTGACGTTGTCTTCGGCCACGTTAAGGAGATCAAGCCGTCACTGCTCATCGTCGACTCTGTGCAGACGATGCAAGCCAGCGGTGTCGAGGGCGTCGCCGGTGGCGTTGCGCAGTCCCGCGCCGTGACCGCCGCGCTGACCACCCTGGCAAAGACGACCAACATGCCGGTACTGCTGGTCGGCCACGTGACCAAGGACGGCAACGTCGCCGGCCCGCGCGTACTCGAACACCTCGTGGACGTTGTGTTGAACTTCGAGGGCGACCGCCACTCCTCACTGCGCATGCTGCGCGGGATCAAGAACCGCTTCGGCGCGACCGACGAGGTCGGCTGCTTCGAGCAGACCGCCGAGGGCATCCGCGAGGTGCCGGACCCCTCCGGGCTCTTCCTTTCGCACCGCGGCAACACGCCCGACGGCTCCGCAGTCACCGTGGCGATGGACGGGGTGCGCCCCATCCTCGCCGAGGTGCAATCCCTCACGGTCGACCCGGTCAACAAGAGCCCGCGGCGCGTAGTCACCGGCCTCGATTTCAACCGCGTACCCATGGTGCTGGCGGTGCTGCAGGCCCGCTGTGGACAGCGCACCAACGACAAGGACGCCTATGTAGCCACCGTCGGCGGTGTGCGAATCACCGAGACGGCGACGGACCTCGCGGTCGCGCTGGCTACCTGGTCGAGCCTGCACGAAACACCGCTGCCCGCGAAAACCGTGGTCATCGGCGAGGTTGGGCTCGCCGGCGAGCTGCGCCGCGTGCCCAACCTGCACCGCCGGCTGCAAGAGGCCGCGCGCTTAGGCTACGAGCGCGCCATCGTGCCGGCCGGCGCGGACGCTGATGTGGACGGGATGGCCGTCACCGAGGCGGCAACGCTCGCCCAGGCGATTGCCTCCGTGTCCCGCTAAGTGATGTTGAAGGGCACCGGGTCGGAGGCGTTATCCCCGATAACCGCGTGCAGGAAGTAGGAGCCCGCCGGCACCGGGGCGCGGTTCTCGCAGGCATCGGGCGCGGAGTTCGTGGCAGACCAGCGCGCCTCAAAGCCGCGGGTGGCGCCCGGCTCGAAGGTCTCGGTGCCGGTGAGCATCGGCTCGTTGCAGTCCGTGTCAGACCAGATGCGGTCGTTGGTGCCCATGGCGTAGACCTCGAATCGCAGCGGCGATGCCTCCAGGTCGATCACGCAATCCACCTCGGTGGGGTTTTCCACCTCCATGTAGAGCACCGGTTCGGTGCCCGCGGGGTACGACGGTTGGTTCGTCATGGCCGTGATGCGCAAGTCCTTCAGCGAGCACTCGCGGGGATTCTCCGGTGCCGCGGCAGTGGAGGTCTCCTCCTGTTGCGACTCCTCGCTTGGCGGGGCGGACGAGGACGGCGAGGCGGGCCCGTCGCTCGGTTCGGGCACAGTCGGCTCGGTCACCGGCGCGTCCTCGGTGGCGGTCGCCACGGTCTCCGAGTTCTCGGGTGTGCCCTCGTCTTTACCGGAGCCACCCACGGCCTTGGCAAAGGCGACCATGCCCCAGATGATGAGCGCCACCACGACAAGCAGCAACACCAGGGCGAGAACGCGGCGTCGCATGTAGATCTCCGGGGCGTGCTTCCGCCGCCGCGGGGGCTGTGTGCGGCGGCGCGGTTCGGTGGGGCGCTGGTGTGTCATGCCTTTACTTTAGCCACCGAAGTTCTCGTAGACGGTCTCGACGCGGCCGTCTTCGAGCCGGTAACGCGCACCAACCATCCCGACGGTGCCCGCTTCGATGCCCTTGCGCAGCGCGGGGATGCGGTCGATGAGGTGCTCGGCGGTCACCTTCGCGTGCGTGCGCTCGATCTCCGCGCTATCGACCGGACCGTTCGCCTGGGCGCTGATCACCGACGGCGCGATCTTCTCCACGAACACGCGCGTGAGGTTGGTCGGCAGCGCCGCGCTGTTCACGCCCTGGATCGCCGCGCCGATCGCGCCGCAGCGCTCGTGGGAGAGAAAGAGCACAAGGGAAACACCCAGGTCTTCGACCGCGAACTCCACCGAACCGCTCACGGAGGAGTCGATGCAGCCGCCGGCGTTGCGGATGACGAAGATGTCGCCGAGCCCGGCGTCGAGAAGCAGCTCGACCGGCACGCGCGAGTCGGAGCAGGCGATGACGGCGGCGAAGGGGTTCTGACCAGCAGTGAGCGCGCGGCGGCGCGCGGAGTCGCGGTGCGGGGCGAGCGTTTGCTCGGTGGCGAAGCGCTCGTTGCCCTCTTTGAGCGCAGCCCACACTTCGGTGGGGGTGGATGGGTCAAGTGTTGCGTGTTCAGTCATGTGTTTATTCTGTCACTCATCGTGGATGTTTCGAAGCAATATGAGCAAGTGGTCTCGTGGTACGAGCGCAACGCGCGCGACCTGCCGTGGCGCAAGGCAGGCACGACCCCCTGGGGTGTGCTGCTCTCCGAAGTGATGAGCCACCAGACCCAGGTCGAGCGCGTCGCCCCGATTTGGCAGGAGTGGATTGCGCGCTGGCCCACCCCGCGCGCCTTTGCCCAGGCCGGGGCCGACGAGGTGCTGCGCGCCTGGGGCAGTCTCGGCTACCCAAGGCGCGCCTTGCGGTTGTTGGAGTGCGCGCGGGTGATCGTCGAGAAGCATGGCGGCGAGGTGCCGGCCGACGTGGACGCGCTGCTCGCGCTGCCCGGCATCGGCGATTACACAGCGCGCGCGGTGGCGAACTTCGCCTTCGGCCAGGATGTGCCGGTGGTGGACACGAACGTGCGGCGAGTGCACGCCCGCGCGGTCCGCGGCGTCGCCCAGGTGCGGCCGAGCAAGCGCGAACTCACCGAAATCCCGCACGGGCCGGTGCTTTCGGTCGCGCTGATGGAGCTCGGCGCGCTCGTGTGCACCTCGCGCGCGCCGAAGTGCGGCGAGTGCCCGGTGGCGGACTGCGCGTGGCTCGCCGCCGGCCAGCCGCCGGCCGATTTCGCCCCGCGCACCCAGAAATTCGCGGGCACCGACCGGCAAGTCCGCGGCAAGATCATGCGAGTGCTGCGCGAGGCCACCGCTCCCGTCGAGCAATCGCTTATCGACGCCACCTGGCCCCACCCCGCCCAAACCCACCGCGCCCTGTTTTCCCTGCTCGAAGACGGCCTCGCCGTGCAAGACGCCGACGGCAGGTTTCGGCTGCCTAGCTAGGGCTATACTCACCTCATGTTCACGACTGCGCTGGCGATCACGCTGCTGGCCGGGCTCTCCACCGGCCTCGGCGGCGTCATCGTGGCGCTCAAGGGCGAAATCGGGGACCACTTCCTCGCCGGCTCGCTCGGCTTCTCGGCCGGGGTGATGATCTACATCTCGCTCGTCGAGCTGCTGCCGCAGGCGATGGACGCTCTAGCCAGCGACTGGTTCGCCATCGCCGCCTTCTTCGCTGGCGTCGTCCTCATCGCCGTGATCGACAGGCTGGTCCCCGACGACATCAACCCGCACGAGCCGGGCACCTCGGCGGCGTTTCTGCGGCGAGCGGGACTGATGACCGGCGTCGCGATCGCGCTGCACAACTTTCCCGAGGGCTTCGCCACCTTCATGGCTGCCTACACCGACCCCGTGCTCGCCGCGCCGATCGCGTTGGCGATTGCGCTGCACAACATCCCGGAAGGCGTGGCCGTGGCCGTGCCACTGTCGCGCGCGACCGGCAACCGCTGGCGCGCCGCCGGCTGGGCCACGCTCTCCGGGCTCGCCGAGCCGGCCGGCGCGCTCGTCGGCTTCGCCCTGATCGCCCCCTTCCTCGGGCCGCAGACCATGGGCCTTTCGTATGCGGCGGTCGCCGGCATCATGGTGTTTATCAGCGTTGACAAGCTCATGCCCAGCGCGATCCAGACCGGCCACCACCACGTCTCCGTCTACTGGATGATGGGCGGAATGGGATTAATGGCCGCCAGCCTCACCATGTTGGCCTAGGTTGGCCTAGCATCACAAGGTGTGAAACCAACCTTCCTGTGCGCGACCACCCTCGCCGTCGTGCTCGCGCTCACGCCACCGGCGTCGGCAAGCGAGGCACCCGGCGCCCTCCTCAGTAAAACCGCAGTGCCCGCGAGCGATGGCGAGCGCATCCGCTACACCAGCACCAACGAGGCCGGCGAGACCGTCGAGGTCAGCGGCGCCCTCTACGACACGCCGCACGCGCGCGGGCTCATCGCGCTCGCGCCCGGCACCCGCGGCATGGCCGACCACTGCGCCCCGTCGGCAGGCGCGGCGATGCTCTCCTCGATCGAGGGCGACTCCATCGGCATCAACTACGAAGCACCCCTGGTCGGCCAGCTCACGCGCGCCGGCTACCGCGTCGTCGTCACCGACTACATCGGGCTGGGCACCCCCGGAACCCACACCTACCTCAACCGCATCGAGCAGGGCCACGCGCTTATCGACGCCGCCCGCGCCACCGCCAAAGACAACGAAGCCATCGCGTTTTGGGGCTACTCCCAAGGCGGGGGCGCGGCCGCAGCCGCCGCCGAACTCGTCGCCGACTACGCGCCCGAGCTCGACGTGCGCGCCACCTTCGCCGGTGCCCCACCCGCCGACCCGCTCGCCGTGATGCAGCAGGGCACCGCAGGCATGCTCGACACCGTCGTCGGCTACGCAACAGTCAGCTACGCCTCCACCTACCCCGAGTTCCGCGACGCGCTCGACGAGTACCTCACCGAGGAAGGCCACCGCTGGCTCGCCGCCCTCGAGCACCACTGCATCACCGACGCCCCCATCCCCCACGGCGACATCCTCACCGGAGGTCGCACGCTTGCCGAGCTTGCTGTGGAAGACGAACGCTTCACCCGCACCCTCAACCACAACAAACTCGGCCAGGTAGGCGTCTCTATGCCAATCATGGTCATGACCAACCCCGACGACGACCTCGTGCCCGCGCCCCAAGCCATCCAGCTGGCCAAGGACTACGAGGCGCACGGCTCGGATGTGACCCGCGAGATCGTCGAGCTGCACGGCACGGTGAGCAACCCGCTGTCCTCGTTGATCGCGCCCGACTTCGAGGAAGCAGACGCACTCGCGCGGGCGAGCTCGTATCCGATCAGCAACATCCCGGCCGCCGGGCATGCGGCACCCCTGCTGTTCAACTACGGCGACGCGCTCGAGTGGCTGGCCACGTACATGCCCGGAAAGCAGGTAAACCCCGGGCAAGTCGCGGTCACGACCGTCGTGGCGATCCTCGCTGTGATCGCCGCGCTCGTGCCGGTACTTGCGCCGGGGTTCTGGCCCGCAGTCGGGCGGATGTTTACTTAGCCGTTTGCTTAGACCGGTTCGGGGCCGTTGCCCTTGTCATTCGGCTCCGGGTTCTCGGACGCCTCGTCCGGGAACTGCGAAGCCTCGGACTCCGGCTGCTCCTTGGCCGGGTCGATCTCGCGGACCTCTTCGGCCTCGTCCTCTGCCCCGTCACCGGTGTCAAAGGTGTCGGCCGGCAGCGGGCGCGGGCGCGGCGTGAAGGTGAACTTCGCGTTCTTCTCGTCGCCCTCGACATCGCCATCGACGTCGACGGTGATGATCTCGCCGGCACCGATCTCACCGAAGAGGATCTTCTCCGACAGCACGTCCTCCACCTCGCGCTGGATGGTGCGGCGCAGCGGTCGCGCGCCGAGCACGGGGTCGAACCCGCGCTTGGCCAGGAGGTTCTTCGCGGCGTCGCTAAGCTCGATGCCCATGTCTTGGGCCGCGAGGTTGAGGTCGACGCGCCCGATGAGCAGGTCGACCATCTGCACGATCTCCTCCTGCGTGAGCTGGCGGAAGACCACAATCTCGTCGATGCGGTTGAGGAACTCAGGCCGGAAGTGCTTCTTCAGCTCGTCGTGAACCTTGCCCTTCATGCGGTCGTACTGCGCCTCGGCGTCCGTTTCGGTGTTGCCCGTAAAGCCCAGGCCGACCGGCTTCGAGATGTCGCCGGTACCCAGGTTGGACGTGAAGATGAGCACCGTGTTCTTGAAGTCCACGACGCGGCCCTGGCCGTCGGTGACGTGGCCCTCTTCGAGCACCTGGAGCAGCGTGTTGTAGATCTCCTTGTGTGCTTTCTCGATCTCGTCGAAAAGCACGACCGAGAACGGCTTGCGACGCACCTTCTCCGTGAGCTGGCCGCCCTCCTCGTAGCCGACGTAGCCCGGAGGTGCGCCGAAGAGGCGGGAGGCGGTGAAGCGGTCGTGGAACTCGCCCATGTCGACCTGGATCAGCGAATCGTCGTCGCCGAAGAGGAACTCCGCGAGTGCCTTCGACAGCTCGGTCTTACCCACACCGGACGGGCCGGCGAAGATGAAGGAGCCGGAGGGGCGCTTCGGGTCTTTCAGGCCGGCGCGGGTGCGGCGGATCGAGCGGGAGACGGCCTTGACAGCTTCGTCCTGGCCGATGATGCGCTTGTGCAGCTCGGACTCCATGTTGAGCAGGCGCGAAGACTCGGACTCGGTGAGCTTGAACACGGGGATGCCGGTCCAGTGTGCCAGCACATCCGCGATCTGGTCCTCGCCCACCTCGGCGATGTCCTCGAGGTCGTCGGAGCGCCACTTCTTTTCCTTCTCCGCGCGCTCCTCGCCCAGCTTGCGCTCGGTGTCGCGCAGGCCGGCGGCCTTCTCGAAGTCCTGGGCGTCAATCGCCGCTTCCTTCTCCTTGCGGACCTCCGCGATGCGATCATCCACCTCGCGCAGCTCCTCCGGGGCGGTCATGCGCTTGATGCGCATGCGCGCGCCGGCCTCGTCGAGCAGGTCGACGGCCTTATCCGGCAGGAAGCGGTCGTTGATGTAGCGGTCCGAGAGGTTCGCGGCGGCTTTGAGCGCGTCGTCGGTGTAGGAGACGCGGTGGTGTGCCTCGTAGCGGTCGCGCAGCCCCTTGAGGATCTGGATGGTGTCCTCGATGCTCGGCTCGTCGACCTGCACCGGCTGGAAGCGGCGCTCGAGCGCGGCGTCCTTCTCGATGTGCTTGCGGTACTCGTCCAGCGTGGTCGCGCCGATGGTCTGCAGCTCGCCGCGGGCCAGCTTCGGCTTAAGCAGCGAGGCCGCATCGATCGCACCCTCAGCAGCACCCGCGCCGACGAGCGTGTGGATCTCGTCGATGAACAGGATGATGTCGCCGCGCTGGTTGATCTCCTTGAGCACCTTCTTCAGGCGCTCCTCAAAGTCACCACGGTAGCGGGAGCCCGCAACCAGGGAGCCCAGGTCGAGCGAGTAGACCTGCTTGTCCTTCAGGGTCTCGGGCACCTTGCCGTTGGCGATGTCGAGCGCGAGGCCCTCCACCACGGCGGTCTTACCCACGCCAGGCTCGCCGATGAGCACCGGGTTGTTCTTCGTGCGGCGCGAGAGCACCTGCATGATGCGCTCGATCTCCTTGTCGCGCCCCACGACTGGGTCCAGCTTGCCTTCCTTTGCGGCGGCGGTGAGGTTGCGGCCGAACTGGTCGAGCACGAGCGAGTTAGAGCGCTCGCCCTGCTGGCCACCGCCGCGCGGTCCGGGACCGGGGGCGACGGCACCGGGGCCTGCCTGCGGGGTCTCCGGGTTCTGGCTATCGCCGCCCTCGTAGCCGGAGAGCAGCTGGATGACGGTTTGGCGCACCGTCGGCAAATCGGCCCCAAGCTTGGTCAGCACCTGCGCAGCGACACCTTCGCCCTCGCGGATAAGACCGAGGAGGAGGAACTCGGTGCCGATGTACTTGTGCCCCATCTGCAGGCCTTCGCGCAGCGAAAGCTCAAGCACCTTCTTGGCGCGCGGGGTAAACGGGATGTGCCCGGAGACGGGTTGCGAGCCGTGGCCAATAATGTCGATAACCTCGCGGCGCACGTCGTCCAGATTGATGCCCATGGACTCGAGCGCCTTGGCGGCGACACCCTCGCCTTCTTTAATCAGGCCGAGCAGGATGTGCTCAGTACCCATGTAATTGTGGTTGAGCTCGCGCGCCTCTTCCTGCGCAAGCACGATAACGCGCCGTGCTCGGTCCGTGAACCTCTCAAACATGGTTGCCCCTTCTAATCGTGAGTTTTCATCTACTCTAACGCGCGTACGCTGCCGGTAGTCCCGTGTTCGCCACAGGCGAACAAGGGGCCTTATGCTTCTCGACGCCAAAACGCCCAACCCTTATTAGACGCAGCTTTTGGGTCGTTGGTTCCGTTTTGGGCCGAGAATGGGTTCATTCTCACAATTGCTTGTTTGCGCAGGTAAACGTGGTTTATCCTCGGGTGCATGACAGATTTGGATGCACTCGCCATGTTCGACCGTTGCGGTTTCGACTTCGTTCACGCTGCGGCCGGATACACGCCTGCGCAGCTGCAGGCACACGGCATCCAAAAAGACCGCGCAAAACAACTACACGCCACCGCTTCCGTATTGTGCGGTGCGACCTCGCACACGAAATACCAAGCGCGCGCCCAAGAAGGCGCGCGCGAGCAGGGCCACCGGTTGGAGACGTTGGCCTATATCGTGAGGTCTTCCCGCGCGCTGCGCGATGCCACCGCGCGCTGGCGCTATATCGAGCGCTTGTGTAACACGGCAGGGGATCTAGTGCGCATCCGCAATCTTGCCGCCGAGCTGAAAACCGAACTGCAGGCCCCTGCACCACGCACACCCAAGGCGGGCGTGACGCACCACGGCGACGGACTGGCCACCCTGCGGCTGACCGGGCCGGCAGCAGACGTGCAAGGCGTGTACGACGCGGCGAAGCACGATGTGACCGAGTGGCTCGGTGGTGGCTGCCCGAAAGCAGACTATGCGGTGCGGGTGACCGCCAACCTGGATTTGGGGGATTACCTGCGGATTATCGCAGGCGATGGCAACGACATCCAGGTGCACTTCAACAACGGAGTAATCGTCTCCGGTGAGGAGTTTGTGCGCATGCAGCTCGAAGAACTCGGCTCGATCATCCTGGTTGGTGTGATGGATGGCCCGGTCAACGCGTATCACGCGCGGTTTGCCCACCCGAAGCACCGCGAAGTCATGCTGGCGGACTCCACCACCTGCACGTGGAAGGGCTGCACACGTCCCGCGTCCGAGTGCGATGCGCACCACATGGTCGAACACCAACACGGAGGCGAGACCACACCATCCAATCTTGGGTGGTTGTGCAAGTACCACAACTCCCAGGCCGCACGCGGTACCCGCGGGCACACCGAACGGCGCGACGGGCAGATCGTGTACGTCTCACCCTACGGCAACGTGACCGCCACCGGCACCGACCACAAAGCCCGCGCCGACAACCGCAAACCACCCGACTAAAACCCCACGCCAACACCCGCGCGCCAGCAAAACCGGCGCGCGGGCAAGCATGCCCGAAAGCGCTACAGCAGGTCGCGCAGCACCGGATCGGCAATCTTCAGCACGTTTTCGCGTGCTTCCTTCGCCGTCGGGGCGTCGACTGCAAAGTTCGCCATCTGGCGGCAGGTGTCCAGGTCGTGCAGGCGCAGCGCGGCGCGGACCGCGTTGACCTTCGACGGTGCCATCGACAGCGAGGTAATCCCCAGGCCGACGAGCACGAGCGCCATGAGCGGGTCGCCGCCGGCCTCACCGCACACGCCGACCGACTTGCCGGTCGCGTGCCCGCCCTTTCCGGTCGCCTTGATCATGTTGAGCACCGGCGGCTGCCAGGGGCTGAGCAGCTCGGCGAGCTCGCCCTGCATGCGGTCGGCCGCCATGGTGTACTGCGACAGGTCGTTCGTGCCGATGGAGGCGAAGTCGGCGATGCTCAGCACGTGCCCGGCGCGGATCGCCGCCGCCGGGGTTTCGACCATAATGCCGACCTTGGGCAGCCCGTAGCCGCGTGCCTTGTCGCAGAACCACTGCGTTTCCTCCACGGTGGCGACCATCGGCGCCATGACCCACAGTTCCGCCTCGGGCACATTTGCGTGCGCGTTGGCCAGGGCCTGCAGCTGGTCGTCGAGGAGGTCTTCGCGCTCCATGGACAGTCGCAAGCCGCGGCGGCCCAGCGCCGGGTTTTCTTCCTCGCCGAGGTTGGCAAAGCTCAGCGGCTTATCGGCGCCGGCGTCCAGGGTGCGCACGACCACGCGGCGCTTGCCAAAAGCGCGCAGCACGCGCGTGTACGTTTCGGTTTGTTCCTCCACGCTCGGCGCGGAATCGCGGTCGAGGAAGAGAAACTCGGTGCGGAAGAGTCCGGAGCCTTCCAGGTCGAGCTTTGCCGCCTTCTCGGCGTCTTCTGCGGTGCCGATGTTGGCCAAGAGCTTGACCTTGTAACCGTCGCGCGTCGCGCCTTCGCCAGAGGAGCCGGCCAGCGCGTCTGCGCGGCGGCGGGAACGCTCTTCAAGCTCGCTCACATCGCTTTCCGACGGCGCCACGATGACCTCGCCGACGCCGCCGTCGAGGGCGAGCTGCGGGGCGTCGTCAATTGCGCCCAAGATGCCCTTGACCTGCACCGCGGCCGGGATACCCAGCTGGGCCGCGAGGATCGCGGTGTGTGAGGTCGCGCCGCCGCCCTCGGTGACGATGCCGAGCACGCGTTCCGGATCGAGCGTCGCCGTCTCCGCGGGCGCGAGGTCGTTCGCGACCAGGATCGACGGCTCGTCGAGCTGCGGCACGCCCGGCTCGGGCAGGCCGCGCAGGCGCGCAGTCGCGCGGTCGCGGATGTCGTAGAGGTCGGTGACGCGCTCGGCCATATAGCCGCCCAGTTTGCGCAGCTTGCCGGCGTACACCTCCACCGCGTCGTGCACCGCGCGGGTCACGCCGGTACCCTTCTTCAGCTCCTTGTTGATGCCGCGGATAAGCCCCCGGTCCGTCGCAAGCGTCGCGGTCGCCTCGAGCACCTGCTTGGAGGTCGCGGAGTTCGCGTGCTCGGCGCGCGCGTTCAGCGAGGCCGCGACCTCGTCCAGCACGTCCGCGACGCGTTCGGCGTCCCCCTCCGCCGCGGCCGATTCCGCCTCGTCGATGCCCACCGGCGCGGTCACCACGGCGACCGGCCCCGAGGCCGTACCAGCGGAGACACCGATGCCGTAAAGAACAGTGCGGTCAGTCATGTCCATCCTTTCGCTCGTTCTCCCCCGAGACTACTCGTCCGCCCGCGACACCTGCAGCCTTGCGACGTGGAGTCCTAGGTAGGCGATCTCGTCGTCGGTAAGCGGCTGTCCGAAGCGCAGCTCCACCACGTGCGCGACCTTGCGCGCGATCGCCATCTCGCGCGGGTGCGCACGCAGCAGCTCCTTCGTGAGCGGCGAATTGCCGTGGTCAAGCTGCGCGCCGCGCGCCAGCCGTACGAAAAGGTAGCGCGCGTGCGTAATGAAGCGGGCAGTGCTTATCGACGCCGCGTCCACCCCCTCGCCCCATTCCGCCCCAATCACATCCAGCATCTGCTGGATCACGCCCGTCATCTGGTACGTATGCGCGAGGTTGCCGGTGTTGAACCCGGCGTTGACCAGGTGCAGCGTCAGCGCCGTCGCTTCCTTGTCCGGCAGGGGTGTATCGAGTGTGCGGTTGAGCGCGTGCAGCAGGCGCTCCCCCTGCGCTGCTTCCTCCGGGTACAGGTGGGTGACTTCCGCGCGAAGCGGGTACTCCACCGTCGTGCCCTTGCGGGCCCGCGCCGCCGCGCCGACGACGTGGTCCGCCACCGCCGTGACGAGGGTGAGCCGGGAGTGAATCCCGACCTCCTCGAGTGCGGCGGCGACGCGTTCGACGATATCGGCGGGAAGTCCTGCGATCATTTCGCCGGAGTGGTCGGGGTCGCGGCCGTCGAGAGGCACGAAGATGCGCGCCACCCGCGACTCGTCGACGGCCTCGCCCTGCTTCGCGTGAAAGCCCACGCCGCGGCCGGTGACCACCACCGGTTCTGCGCCGCGGCGGGCGAGCACGACATTGTTATTGAACACGCGCAGGATCTGCATGCCCTCTAAGCGTAGTGCTACTTGGTCACGCCCAGGATCGGCTGGCCCGCCGTGACCGTGTCTGCGGCCAGATCATCGACGCCCGTAAGCGTCTTGGAGTTGACGACGGTGGTGATCACGGTCGGGTCGACGCCAGCGTCGATAATCGAGGCGAAATCCACCTCAGCCAGCGGCTCACCAGCGCGGATTTCCTGCTTCTTCTCCGCGACCGGGGTGAATCCTTCGCCCTTGAGCTTGACGGTATCGATGCCGATGTGGACCAGGATCTCCACGCCGTCGGCAGTCTTGATGCCGTAGGCGTGGCCCGTCTTCGCCACCGAGATGACCTTGCCGTCGACCGGGGCGACCACAGTCGCGTGGTCGGCCTTTGGCGTGATGCCCACGGCGTGGCCGAGGGCGCCGGAGGCGAAGGCGGCGTCGGCAAGCTTGCCCATCGGTACCGACGCACCGGCGAGCGGTGCGAGCACCTCCTTGGTAGCAGCAGGCGCAACTGCGGGTTCCTCTACGGGCTCAGCCTCAGCCTGGGTCTCCTCTTCCGCGGCGGCGCGGCGTGCGAGCGCCTCAGCCTTCTCCTCCGGGGTGCGGTAGTCGGTGATGAAGATGATGGTGAAGGCGGTGAAGAAGGCCACCGCAATCGCGATGACGTAGACCCACGCCGGGCTAAAGACCGGGATGGTCAACAGCGAAGTGAAGACGAACGCGTTGGTCTGCACACCGCCGAAGGGGGTGCCCAGGATGGCGATGGTCAGGCCACCGGCGAAGCAGCCCACCAGCATGCGCGGGTAGATGCGCTTAAACCGCAGGTGGATGCCGTAGAGCGAAGGCTCGGAGATACCGCCGAACAGGCCGGCAGCCAGCGCGGAGCCGGCGGTCTGGCGCATGAGCGGGTCCTTGTCGCGCAGGGAGATGGCGAACACGGCAGCTGTTGCACCGAAGCAGGCGAAGTTCCAGGCGCCCATCGGGCCTTGGATGAAGTCGTAACCGAGCGTCTGGATGTTCACCAGCATCAGGGCGTTCAGCGGCCAGTGCAGACCCAGCGGCACCAGGAATGGGTAGAGCATCGGGATCAGGATGGCAAAGACGAAGGGCGCGTTGCCGTTGAGCCACGCCAGGCCAACGCCGATCCACGCGCCGAGTGCGTAGCCAAGCGGCCCGATGACCAGGGCGGTAAACGGGATCATCACCAACAGCGTGAGGAAGGGGACGAACACCATGTGCACCGCGGACGGGATGAGCTTCTGGAAGCCCTTGTACACCAGCGCCGCCACAGCAGCCATGATCAGCGGCACAAAGACGTTGCCGCCGTACTCCGGCAAAAGCATCGGCGCGCCGAAGACGGTCACGCGGGCCACCTCGCTACCGAGCAGCGCGTTCTGCGAGACGATCGCGTCCGGGTGCTCGGCCAGCCCCGTGAACTCGGGGGTGAACAGCGCGAACATGATCGCGGCGGGGACCCAGCCGTCGATGCGCAGCTTCTTGCCCGCGTTGTAGGCCACCATCACCGGCAGGAAGTAGAACACGGAGCGCCACATGACGTCCACGAACTGCCAGGTCGGGGTCTTTACCTCGGCGCGGAAGTCGACCAGGCCGAGGGCGTCGATGACCGCGGCGGCCGCGATGACCAGCGACGCGCCAAGCAGCACGCCCAGGATCGGGCGGAAGGAATCAGACAGGTACTCGAAGAACGCATCCAGCCACGGCACCTTGCCCTTGGCCTTGGCGCGGTTTTCGGCCTTGACGTCGGCGTCGCTGCGCTGCTTCGCCCCGCGCATCTCGGGCAGCGCCTTGATCTCGTTGTACACATTCGCCACGTCACCGCCGATGATGACCTGGTAGTGGCTACCGCCCTGCGGTACCGCACCCATCACCTTGGGGTTGGCTTCGAGGCGGTCTTTGTCGGCTTTCGCGGCGTCGGCAAGCTCGAAGCGCAAACGCGTCGCGCAGTGCGTCATGCTCACAATGTTTTCCGGCCCGCCGATTCCGGCGAGGATGTCAGCGGCCTGGTCTTTCAGGCTCGCCTTCGTGGTTGCCATCAGTTCGCTCCTTAATCCAAAGAAAAAAGACCTGGGACGCGAAAACGCCCCAGGTCTTGCCCCGCGCTAGGCGGGTAACAACCCTGTTGTTGCCTTCCATCGTAGGCCGGCGTGCACCGCGATGGCAAAGGGCACCACGCCCCATCCGAGGGTAGACAGCAGGCTCGGTTCGCCCGGCAGCGCGAACAGCCCCGTGGTGGCCCACAGCGCCACGCCGGTTGCCCAGTTGCGCGCAGGCGAGCGCACATCGATCGCGGACATCGCGAGCGGGATTAGCCAGATCGCGTAGTAGCCCTGCAGCAGCCCGCCGGCGAGGAAGACGCCGCAAAAGAGCACGCCGAGCGTGCAAAACGCCCACACCGCGCCGAGTTCGCGCCGCTGCGGGAACAACAGCGCCACCGCGGCGAACACGCCAATGAGCACAACCGCGCTCACGGCGACGGTGCCAACAGTACCCAGGCCAAACGCGCCGATCGCGCCGTTGTCGTAGTCGCGCGTTTCCGACAGGTACGGCACGAGCCGCTCGATATACCAGTGCGGGTTGACCGTCGTTGCCCAGCCAATGCCGAACAGCGCCGCGTACGCCGCGACCGCCCCGACAATCACCCACCACTGCGCAAGCAGGAAAGGCACGGCCGCGAGCACGACGAATTGCGGCTTGATCGTCACCGCGTAGGCGAAAAGCAGCGCCGCGACGATCTTCGAGCCGCGGTAGTCGCGCAAACACGCGTGCACAAACGCGACCATCACCAGCAGCAGAAAGCCGTTGATGTTGGTGAGATACACGGTGGATTGGACCGGCTCCGGCGTGTTGAACGCGATCGCGATCGTCGCCAGCGCGAGCGGCACCGCCTTGTCCGGCGCGAGCATCCTCGCGGCCCAGTACACTGCACCGCTTATCGACGCCACACTCGCCCCCACCATCGCCCACCGGCCCACCTCAAACGAGCCAAAGATCGCGAGCGGTGCGAGCACCACGTTCGCGCCCGGCCCGTAAAGGTAGTGCGGGTCGGTGGTGGAGTAGTCCTCGTTATAGACGGGGATGCCCTGGGTGTAGCGCTGCACCGCATCCCAAATCGGTACGAAGTCGGAGCCGTAGCGGGCCAGCGGCAGCGTGATCGCCACCCGGATCACGCCGATCAGCGCCGCCGCGGCAAGCAGCCAAAGCGGTACGCGCCGCGGCAAAAGCGCGGTGTCTGCCACCTACGCCTCCGGCTTCACCATCGGGAACAGGACGGTCTCGCGGATGCCCAGGCCAGTCAGTGCCATGAGCAGGCGGTCTACGCCCATGCCGCAGCCGGATGTCGGCGGCATGCCCTGCTCCATCGCGGCGAGGAAGTCCTCGTCCAGCACCATCGCTTCCTCGTCGCCGTCGGCGGCCAGGCGCGCCTGGTCCTCGAAGCGGGCGCGCTGGATGACCGGGTCGATCAGCTCGGAGTAGCCGGTGGCCAGCTCGAAGCCGCGGACGTAGAGGTCCCACTTCTCGGTCACGCCCGGCTTGTCGCGGTGGTCGCGGGTCAGCGGGGAGGTCTCGACGGGGAAGTTGGTCACGAACACCGGCTCGTAGAGCTGGTCGGCGCACAGCTCCTCCCAGATCTCCTCCACGAGCTTGCCGTGGCCCCAGCCTTCGCCCTTGGGCACCTGCAGGCCGATGTGCTCGGCGATCGCGGTGAGCTCTTCAACGGTGGAGTCGATGGTGACCTCGGGCTGGCCGGGGAATTTGCGCCCCAGCGCCTCGTTGAGGCTGGGGTACATCTCCATGACTTTCCACTCGCCGGAAAAGTCGTACTCGGTGCCGTCGGCAAGCGTGACCTTCTCGGAGCCGAAGACCTCGCGGGCGCAGAACTTGACCAGGCCTTCCATCAGCTTCGCGCCGTCCGCGTAGGTGCCCCACGCCTGGTAGGTCTCCAGCATGGTGAACTCCGGCGAGTGCGACTTGTCGACGCCCTCGTTGCGGAAGTTCTTGTTGATCTCAAAGACGCGCTCCAGCCCGCCAACGACGGCGCGCTTGAGGTAGAGCTCCGGCGCGATGCGCAGGTACAGGTCGATGTCCAGCGCGTTCGAGCGGGTCACGAACGGGCGGGCGGCGGCGCCGCCGTGCAGCGTCTGCAGCATCGGCGTCTCAATCTCCACGAAGTCCTCGCCAGTGAGGTACTTGCGCACCGCGGCCATCACCTTGATGCGCGTCATCGCGTTCACGCGTGCCTGCTCGCGCATGATCAGGTCGGTGTAGCGGTGGCGGACCCGCTGCTCCTCGTTCATCTCGGCGAACGCGACCGGCAGGGGACGCAGCGCCTTGGAGGCCATTTGCCAGGATTGGGCCTGGACGGAGAGCTCGCCGCGTCGAGAAGCGATGACACGGCCCTTGACCGCGACGATGTCGCCCAAGTCGGTGTCGGCCTTCCAGGCGGCGAGCGCGTCCTCGCCCACCTCGGCCAGCGACAGCATGACCTGCAGCTGGGTCCCGTCGCCCTCCTGCAGGGTGGCGAAGCACAGCTTGCCCGTGTTGCGCTGGAACATGATGCGGCCGGTCACGGCCACCACGTCCTGGGTCTCCTGGCCCGGCTCCAGCTTGGTGGTACCGTCGCCCTCGCCTTCGGGCACGGCCTGGTACTTGCTCCGCAAGTCCTTGAGGGAGGTCGTGCGCTCGACGCTGACGGGGTAGGCCTCGAGGCCCGCGTCGAGGAACTTCTGCCGCTTCTCGCGGCGGATCTGCTGCTGCTCTGAAAGATCTTGCGTAGTCACGCCCGCCTATCGTAGTCGGTTAGCGCGGTGCACTCGACTCCACGGTCGTCGTTGTGCGTTTGCCGCCGACAAAGCTCACCGCCGCCAGCGCAATTATCGACGCCACAACGCCCGTCCCGAAGCTCAACGACGCCGACTGCGCCTGGCTCGCACCGCCGGCAACGCTCAGCGACATCACGCCGATAAACACCGCCGTGCCTGCGGCCCCGCCGAGCTGCTGCAGCGTGTTGAGGATCGCGGAGCCGTGGGAGTACAGCGGCTGCGGCAGCGCGGACAGCGAGGCCGTCATCAGCGGCGTCATCACCAGCGCCATCGCCACGTTGGTGAAGATCAGGGTGGTCACGATGAGCCACTGCGGCGTGTTGTCGCCGAGCGCGAACCACAGCGTTGCCTGCGAGGCGGCGAGGATAAGCGCACCGGGGATGGCGATGGGGCGGGTGCCGGCGGCGTCGTAAAGCCGGCCCGCGATCGGCGAGGCAATGCCCTGGGCCACCCCGCCTGGCAGCAGGATCAGGCCCGTGGCCACCGTGGACAGCCCGAGCGCGCCCTGCAGGTAGATCGGCAGCAGGTTTACGGTGCCGAGGAAGGTGCCGAACACCGCGATGACCGCCACCAGCGAGAGCGTGAAGTCGCGGTAGCGCAACGCGTCCAGGTTCAGCAGCGCCTTGTCGGCCTTGGCCAGGCGGCGCTGGCGCGCGACGAAGATGGCGGTGAAGACGACGCCGACGACGACCGCCACGCCGGGTGCCACCGACTCGCCGGTGACCAGTTGTGTGAAGGTGGACAGGCCGTAGACCAGCCCGCCGAACGCGAAGACCGAGAGCAGCACAGATAGCGCGTCGAGCGGGGTCTTGCGGACCTCGCCCACGTTGCGCATGACGAAGATGGCGATGACAACCAGCAGCGAAGGAATCGGCACCATCACCCAGAAGATGTGGTGCCAGGTCCACCGGCTGAGCACCAGGCCAGCGAGCGTGGGCCCGAGCGCCGGGGCCACCGAGATGACCACCGCGTTGAGCCCCATCACCGTGCCGCGGCGCTGCGGCGAAACGACGTTCAGCGTGACCGTGAACAGCAGCGGGATCATCACCGCCGTGCCGGCCGCCTGGATCACGCGCGCGGCGATGAGCACCCAAAACGCCGGGGCGAGCGCGGCGATGACGCTGCCGGCGAGGAAGAGCGCCATCGACAGGAAGTACAGCGCGCGCGTAGTCAGCCGGTCGATGAGGAACCCAGAGGTGGGGATCACCACCGCCATGGTCAGCAGGAAGCCGGTGAGCAACCACTGGGCCACGTCCGCGCTCACGCCGAACTCCGCCATGATCGCGGGCAGGGCGACGGCGACGGTGGTCTCGTTGAAGATCATCATCATCGCGCTGAGCACGAGGATGGCCAGCAGCACCGCCGGGTTTTGCACTACTCGCACAGCGGCAGACCGAGGCGCTTGTCCTCAGACTCGTGACCGTTGATCACGACGAGGTACTGCTCCTTGTTTTCCGGCACCATCACAAAGGCCGGCGGGTACGCCTCCGGCACCTCGTAGGAGTCGACCGTGCACTCACCGCTGCCCAGGATGACCGCCTCTTCGCGGCCCGGGACCACCTCGTCGCGCGCATCCTGCGAGACGTACTTCGACACGGAGACACCCAGGTCCTCGTTGGCGCAGCGGATCTTGCCCTCCTGGCCGGCCTCCGGGGTGGCCGATTCGCACACCAGGTCCTCCCAGCCCTTGGCGCCTGCGCGCTCGGAGACGAGCTGCGGGTACTCCTGGGCGATCTCGGCGTCCGCGCCAGCCCATTCCTCGCCGCGGTTGTTGTCCCACCACCACCAGAACGCGGCCAGGGCGATGAGCAGCAGCACGAGCACGGCGATGATCCACGGCCACGGGTTCATCCGGTCCTTGACCACGGCGGGGCGCGTGTACTCCCCCGTTGGGCCGTAGGCGTAGGGTGCCGGCGGCTTGCGGTAGCCGTCCTGCGGGCGCGGCGCGACCGGGGTCGACCCGTCGCTTGCCACCGCAGAGGACGCCCCGCCGGCCAGGGCGAGCAGGTAGCCGGCGCAGGAGCCGGACTCGCGCGCGAGCTCGGCGTCGACCGGCTCGCCGGTCATCTCGGAAACCAGGTCGCGGAAGGAGGCGCGGTTGGTATCGATGCGCTCGGCGGTTGCGGTCTCGCCACCGTCGGCGAGCGGGCCGACCAGGGCCATCTTCACCGGCACGGAAGACCACGCGGGCTGCACCAGAAGCTGCGCCGGGTCGATCGAGCGCGAGACGAACTCCGGGTGGCCCTCGCGGTTGTAGGCGTCGATCGCCTCGGCGGCCGGCAGCAAGAGGTCGCGCGCTTCGGCGTTGGTGAAGGTGGTGCCGGCGGCGCGCTTGTCGTCGATAAGCGAGCGCAGCGTCGAGCCCGACGGGGCCTCGCGCAGCACGAAAAACTGGCCCTCATCGCTAATCCCCGCGCCGCGCGGCTGGAAGGTGCCGGGGTGGTCGGACTCGCTGAGTTCGCGGCCGAGCGCGTCGGTGTCGGCGGTGGCGCCGGCGTCGAAAAGCTCGACCTCCACGGCCTGGCCTTCCGCATTCGACGCGGTGTACAGCGTCGACGAGGACGTGCGGCCCGACTGGCGGACCTGCTCGGCGTCAAAGGCGAAACCGTAGCGCTGATTCAGCAGTGCAGCGATGTTGGACACAGACATGCCCAAGAGTGTAGCGCCTGCCTACGCCTCGATGTTTTTAAACCCAACGCCAAGCGGCACGCCCACGTTGTCGATCAAGCGCACATCCCCCAGATCCACCGCGGCGAGCAGGCGCGCATCCCCGGTCGCGGGGGCCGGCCGCATCGCCAGGTCGCGCAGCTCGAGGTAGGCGGGTGTGACACCCGCGGCCGCGAGCACACCGCGCGCGGTCTCCAGCACCGTCTCAGCACCGTGCTCTGCGGCGTGCGCCCCCGCCGTCAGCGCCGCGCCCAAGGCGAGCGCGGCCTCGCGGTGCTGCGGGGCCACGCGCTCGTTGCGCAGGCTCACCGCGAGCCCATCCGGCATGCGCACCGTGGGCACGCTGTGCAGCTTAACCTCCATACGCAGCGCCGAGACCGCCAGCTGGGTGGCCACGAGCAGCTCGAAATCCTTCTCGCCGAGCACCAGGTCCGTGGCGTGCGTGGCGTTGCACAGAGCCAAATGCTTCGCGACGCCACGCTCAACCCCCTCCGCGTCCTCCAAACACTGCCCGCCCGTGGACACCCGCGCCGCGGTCGGCAGCGTGCCGTGGAAGACCACGTCCACCTTCTCTTCGGCGAAGACTTCGGGGACCTCCTCGCCCTCGTAGGAAACGAACACGTAGGAGCCCAACAGCGACTTCGCCGCGCGGATCAGCTCGATATGGCCGGCGTGCACGCCGGTGGACAGCGGCACGAGCACCACCGACTTGCCCACCTTGCGAAACGCGCGCCCGTAGGTGGCGAGCAGTTGTTCGTCGGTGACGACGGTGGCCTTGCCCGGTTCAAACGTCATCTAGATTGTCTCCCTTCGTACTTCTCCATTGCCCATACTTGCACGGCCGCATCCTCCGCCTGTTCAGCGGTACGCCGCTGCAGATCGACGAACAGGCGGCGCACGCCTGGGTCCTCGATTGCCGCGTAGAGCGTCTCCAGGGTCGGAATGTCGAGCGGTGCTGGTGCCACGAGCTGCTCGGGCGCGGGGAGGCTGGGGATGGCGGTGTTCAGTAGCGTGTGGGCGTCGAAAAGCACGGCATGCTGGCGCGCCCGCAGCTCTTGGGCTGCGGCAAGGGTGGGTCGCACCGCATCCGCGATCGGCACCGCGGTCGCGCCCGCCTCTGCGAGCAGCATCGCGATGACGGCTTCTCCCATCTCGTCGGCGGCCGAGGTCACCCACGTCGCCGGCGCGATCTGGTGGGCGCACATGACGATCGCGCGCGAAGTCTCCACCTCGTCGAGCAGCTGCGCGCCCTCCAGCAGCGCGGTGTGGATGAACATCTGCTCCGCGCGGGCGTGCGGGGCAAAGCGGGCAGCCCAGGCGCGGACGGTGGCGGGATCGGCGGCGTCGATGAGGACGAGGTCGACGTGCGCGACCTGGCCGGGATCCGCCGGGTCGAGCGCGATGACGCTGTGGCCGGCGCGCTCGAGGCCGTCGACAAAGTCTTCTGCTCCGGCCGCGCCAACCTTGCCGACGAGCAGTCGTGGCGTCATGAGCGCTTGTTACGCGCGATGAGCTCAGCGACGGACAGCGCGCCCTCGCGGCCGGCGTCGCGGCGGCGACGGCCGCCGGTGGGTTCTGCGTCGGGCTGCTCGTGGCGGCCGGTGTGCCCAGGTGCCTCCGGCTTTTCCGGCTTCTGCGGCTCTGCGTTTGCCTTCGTGCGCTCGCTGATCAGCGCGGACAGCGGGTTCGCCTGCTCGCGCTGCGGCTTCTGCCCGATGTTGCCGGCCACCGCGTCGCTGCTGGGCGCGCCGCTCGGGCGCGGGCGGCGGTGGCTGCCGCCGGCGGTGTGCTCGTCGGTCACACGGGTGATTTTGGCCGTGTCGAAGCTCGACGGGCCCTTGGTCTCGGTTTTCGGCTCAGTCTTCGGCTCACGGAACGGCGGCACCGGCTCGCGCACCGGCTCCTCGACCGGGTGGACTGCCTCGCTGGGCTGTGCTGCGGTCGACTTGCTCCAGGTGTCGCGTTCCCCGCGCTGCTCTGTCGGCTCGGGAGCCGGCTCGGCCTGCTCGATTTCCTGGATGCGACGCGCCGCCGCGCGCACGGCCGCCGGCTCGTACTCGAAGACCTGCCCGCGCATCTCCTCCAGCTGGCTACGCAAGGCCTTGATCTCGGCCTGCAGGTCGCGCAGCAGTTCCTCGTCCACGGTCACAGCCCCAGCCGCACCGGCCGCTTCCGGCGCCGGGCGCGCCTCGAGGCGGGCGAGTTCCTCCTTGTGCTGCGCTTCGCTGGCGGCGAGCGCGCGAGTGGCTTCGTCGCGGTCGCGGCGCGTCTTGAAGATGATGATCAGCCCGGCCGCGGCGGCCCACAGCGCGAGGATCAGCGAGATTTTCAGCGCGTTGGCCGAGTTCGTGAAGAGCATCACCACCGTGCCCACGATCGCGAGCGCGAACGGCACGATGACCCAGATGTTTCCGTTGTCTCTGGACGAAGATTCGGCAGTCATGGTTAGTACCTTAGCTAACCGCTTCCCCGTTGGACGGCGGCGACACCTCGCAGGCCTTCTCCAGCAGCACCCCGGCCACCGCGAGCGCGAGCCCACCGAGCACCCCGCTGGCGAGCGCGGGCAGGTCGTCGCCCGCCGCCGCCAGCACCCCGAGCCGCGGCACCACGTACACCAGGGGCCCGAGGTAGGCTCCGCCGGCGATCGCGCCGACCCACGCGCTGGCCTTGCCAAAGAGCATAAAATTGGCCGCCATCATGGGGTTGAGCTGGGAGCGATCCAGCCCGATGCGCCCGTCCTCGCGCCGCTTCTTCACCACCACCACGAGGTAGCCGCAGGTCAGCGCCAGCACCCAGAGGCTCGAGGGCACCAGAATGCTTATCGACGCCACCGCGCCGTAAAACCTCCGCATCAAAATCAGCGTCGCCGCAGCGCTAAACCCGGCGACACCGATCAGCGCGGCCACGGAGGTGCGCTGCATGCCGCTGCCCGGTTGCTCAGCCATCACTTACCCTCCAGCTTGCGCACACCCGCACGCTCTGCCGGGTCAAGCCCCACGAGCAGGTCGGCGACGCGCTCGCCGCTAAGCGTAGCGTCCGGGTCGATCTCGAGCCAGGGCGCGAGCACGAAGGCGCGCAGGTGGGCGCGCGGGTGCGGGATGGTCAGGACCGGGTCCTCGGAGGTGTAGCCGGAGATGTCGACGATGTCCACGTCGAGCGTGCGCGGGCCCCAGCGCTCGATTCTTACGCGGTTGGCGGCGGCCTCGAGCGCCTGGCATTCGGTCAGGAGTTCGGCGGGGGTGAGTGGGGCGTCGATAAGCAGGCTCTGGTTGAGAAAGTCCGGCTGATCCGTCTTCCCCCATGGCGCGGTGGCGTAGAGCGAGCTTGCGGCGACGAGTGTGTCGGCGAAGTGCGCGCGGACGGAGGCGAGGTGGGCGCGGGAGTCTTCCATGTTGGAGCCGGCGGAGATGACGGCGCGCATGCTACCTCCTGTGCTTGCGGTTGCGGCGGCACACGACGGCGACATCGTCGAAGACCAGCGGGATCGGGGCGTGCGGCTTGTGCACCGTGACCTCGATGGCGTGGAGCGGCATGAAGCGCTCCATGGCGGTGTCGGCGATCTCGGTGGCGACGGTTTCGATGAGCTGGCGCGGGGTCCCGGCGGCCACGTCATAGGCCAGCTGGGCGAGTTCCGCGTAGTTGATCGTCTTGGTCAGGTCATCGCCAGCTGCGGCCTCGGCGAAATCCACCCAGCAGGTGATGTCGATGGTGAAGGCCTGGCCGTGCTCCGTCTCGTGCGGCAGCACGCCGTGGTGGGCATAGCAGACGAGGCCTTTGAGCTCAATGCGATCGGCCATCAGTTGACGCCTCCCTGCCGCCAGCGCGCGGCGACGTCGACTGCGTCGCGGGAGACGGCGACCTCGTGCACGCGCACGCACCACGCCCCGTAATGCGCCGACAGTGCGGTGACGGCGGCGGTGGCGGGGTCGGCGTCGACGGGCCCGTGCTCGAGCCCGCGGTCTTTGCGGATCCCGGTGAGGAAGCGCTTGCGGCTCGCGCCAACCAGGATGGGGAACTCGCCGGCGATGAACTCCGGCAGCGCGTGTAGCAGCGCCCAGTTGTCCGCGGCCGTCTTGGCAAAGCCCAGGCCCGGGTCGAGCGTGATCTGGTCGTGCGCGACGCCGGCGGCAAGCGCGTTGTCGACGAGCTGGCCAAGCACCTCGTGGACGTCGCGCACCACGTCCCCGCCGTGGTCGGCCGCACCCGAGGCGTTGACAAACGCGTCGGCGCGCCAGTGCATCAGGCACACCGGCAGCGTCGTCTCGGCCATCACGCGGTACATATCTGGATCAGCGAGGCCGCCGGAGACGTCGTTGATCAGGTCCACACCGGCCTCCGCTGCCGCTGCGGCGGTCGAGGCGCGCATCGTGTCGATGGAGGTGCGGATGCCGTCGGCGTGCAGCGCCTCGATCACCGGGCGGATGCGGGCGGCCTCCACCTCGGCGGGCACGCGTGTCGCGCCCGGTCGGGTGGACTCGGCGCCGACGTCGATGATGTCCGCGCCCAGTCGCACCAGCTCGTGGGCGTGCGCGATCGCGTCGTCGGCGGCGAGCCAGCGCCCGCCGTCGGAAAAGGAATCCTCCGTGACGTTGACAATGCCCATGACCGTGGTGCGCCCGGGCGCCGTCAGCTCAGCCACGCTGACCATCGCTTACCTCCTGATTAGGCTCAAGACCTCGGCGCGCGAGGCCGCGTTCTTCTGAAAACCGCCGCGCACCGCCGAGGTAGTCGTGATCGCACCGGGTTTACGGATCCCCCGCATCGCCATGCACAGGTGCTCGCACTCAACCACCACGATCACCGCGGAAGCGCCCAGCTTCTCGACGATCGCGTCAGCCACCTGCCCCGTCAACCGCTCTTGGACCTGCGGCCGCTTCGCGTACAAATCGGCCAGGCGGGCCAGCTTGGACAGGCCAGTGACCTTGCCGTCTTTGCCCGGGATGTAGCCCACGTGCGCCTTGCCGTAGAAGGGCACGAGGTGGTGCTCGCAGGTGGAGTAGATCGGGATGTCGTGGACGAGGACGAGCTCCTGGTGGTTCTCCGCGAACGTCTTCTCCAGGACCTCGGTGGGGTCGGTGTGCAGCCCGGCGAAGACTTCCTCGTAGGCACGCGCCACGCGCGCGGGCGTCTCCTTCAAGCCCTCGCGGTCCGGGTCCTCGCCCACCGCAATGAGCAGCTCGCGTACCGCGGCCTCGGCGCGCGCCTGGTCGAACTTATTGGTCATTGTTGGTGTCCTCTGCGTTGCTGGTTTCGCCGTCCTCTTTCCGGTGACGCGGCAGCCTGCGAGTCGTGTCCTCGGACGGGCGGTAGTAGGAGTCGGTGGGGCGCTCGTTTTCCGGCAGGCGGAAGCCGATCTCCTCGGTCTGTTCTGGCTGCTCCGGCTGCTCCGGTTGCTCCGGCTTCTCTGGCTGGGGCGCGTAGTTGCGCATGCCAGGGTGCTGCTGCGGCTTGGGCTCTTCTGCGTCCGCGTCGCTTGCGCCCGGGTAGGTCCAGCCCGGCGGCGGGGTCGGCCCACCGTAGGTCGGGCGTGAGCCGCCCTGGGGCGGGGTCCACGCGGTGGAGCCGTTGCCTGTGCGCTTGGGGCCCTTGTCGCGGGCGTCGCGCTCCCGCTGGCGGCGCTCACGTGCGGCGCGGGAGGCGTCGAGAAGCGAGAAGGGCTTCGGCGGCTCCTCGCCGCGTTCCTTCGCAAGCTCCACCGGCGTCTTCACCGGCTCGCGGCCCGGCTGCTGGCCGAAGCGGATGTCGTGGGCGGGCAGCTCGGGACGGACCGGCTCGATGCCGTCGAAGAGCTCCTCGAGGTCCGGGCGGCGCAGCGTTTCCTTCTCCAGCAGCTTGGAGGCCAGAGCGTCGAGCTGGTCGCGGTACTTTTCCAGGGTGGAGTAGGCGACGGTATGCGCGGCGTCGAGAAGCGATTGCATCTCCTCGTCGATCTTGGCGGCCACCGCTGGCGAATACTCGAGCGAGCCGCCGGCACCGCGACCGGAGAAGGGATCGCCCTGCTCCTGGCCGTACTTGACCGCGCCGAGCGCGGAAGTCATGCCGTACTCGGTGACCATCGCGCGCGCGATCTTCGTGGCCTGCTCGATGTCGTTGGAGGCGCCGGTCGTGGGCGCGCCGAAGACGAGCTCCTCCGCGCTGCGTCCGCCCATGGCGAAGACCATGCGGGCGAAGAGCTCATCGCGGTTGTACATGCCCTTGTCGTCCTCGTCGGCGGTCATGGCGAAGCCGCCGGTGCGGCCGCGGGCGAGGATGGTGACCTTGTAGACGCGCTCGATGTCTTTGAGCGCCCAGGCGGCGAGCGTGTGCCCGCCCTCGTGGTAAGCCGTGACCTTCTTCTCGTGCTCGGAGATGATCTTGGTGGAGCGGCGCGGGCCGCCAATCACGCGGTCGGTCGCCTCCTCCAGCGCGTCCGGGGTGATCACGTTGCCGCCGATGCGCGCGGTAAGCAGCGCGGCCTCGTTGAGTACGTTCGCGAGGTCGGCACCAGACATGCCGGCCGTGCGCTTGGCCAGCGCTTCAAGCGAGACATCCTTGGCCAAGGGCTTGCCCTTCGCGTGCACCTTGAGGATCTGCTCGCGGCCGGCCAGGTCCGGGTTGGTCACCGGGATCTGGCGGTCGAAACGGCCCGGGCGCAGCAGCGCCGGATCCAGGATGTCCGGGCGGTTGGTCGCCGCGATGAGGATGACGCCCTCGCGGTCGCCGAAGCCGTCCATCTCCACCAGCAGCTGGTTCAGCGTCTGCTCACGCTCGTCGT
>ERZ1673749.437-NODE-437-length-48097-cov-5.681404_pt1 | contig 48097 bp, 38 predicted proteins | sample MGYA00580204_ERZ1673749 | MGnify/ENA primary metagenome ERZ1673749 (study PRJEB41218, sample SAMN15661745) | gut metagenome | host: Homo sapiens | place: Canada: London | collected 2015-08-20/2019-03-30 | study: EMG produced TPA metagenomics assembly of...
AGCGGCATTCTGCAGAGGAAGATATCCAGAAGTTAACGGATAAATACACCAAGGAAATTGACACGGTTACCAAGAAAAAGGAAGACGAATTGATGGAGATTTAGTCTTCGGAAGATGAAGGCAGGCGGGAATGACCGAAGAAATGGAAAAGCTACAGATTCCAAGACACCTGGGAATGATCCTCGATGGAAACGGACGGTGGGCGGAAAAACGGGGGCTCCCGCGAACCGCAGGACATGTGGAAGGCACGGAGAACGTGGTGCGAATGACTCGGGCGTGCAGCAAGCGAGGCATTCGGGTTTTAAGTCTCTATGCCTTTTCCACGGAAAACTGGAAGCGGTCCGCAGAGGAAGTGGGCGCCCTGATGAAACTCATCGTCCGCTTCGTAAATTCCTATCTGGAGGAATTGGACCGGAATCAAATTCGCTTGGAAACGATGGGAGACTTAAGTCGTTTGCCACGCCTGAGTCGGCTTGCGGTGGAACAGGCGAAAAAACGCACACGGAACAATTCGGGCATGGTGCTCAATATTGCCTTAAATTACGGAGGCAGGGATGAGATTGTACGGGGGGTGAACCGGTGGCTTTCCCGGCACCCTGCTGCCGCTCACATTTGTGAAGAGGATCTGGACCGGGAGCTCGATACCGCAGCTTATCCCCCTTTGGACCTGATTATTCGCACCGGCGGAGAAGAGAGACTCTCTAACTTCATGCTCTGGCAGGCGGCCTATGCGGAATTTTATTTTACTCCGGTTCTTTGGCCGGATTTCTCCGAGGCGGAATTGGATAAAGCCATAGCGGCCTTTTCGCAACGCAATCGTCGATTTGGCGGTGTGAAATGAGAACATTAGTTTCCCGTTCGATCACGGGCTTTTTGCTCCTGGTAGCGGCCTTGCTCATCATCATCTTCGGTTCCCGAGCAAGCCTCCTTCTCGTTCTTATCTTAATTTCCTCCCTGGCCCTGCAGGAGTTTTACCGGGCCTTGGCTCCCGACAAGAAGTATGGCAGCCATGTCTTAATCATTCTGTTCAACGTGGTGGTTCACTTTTTAGCCTACAAAAGGTACATGGATTATTATGTGATTTCCTGGCTGGTTCTGGTTTTGCTCCTCTTCTCCATGTATGTATTGCAGTCGGAATGGACCCTGAAGGATTTGATGGTGACCCTTCTGGCTTCCGTCTATATCGGCTTGCTGAGTTCTGTCAACTTGTTCTATCCCGATGGCAAGCAAATCTATCTTTTGATTGTTCTGTGCAGCTCCTGGGGAACGGACACCTGTGCCTACCTCTTTGGCATGTTGTTCGGCAAGCATCCCCTCACATCCATCAGTCCCAAGAAGACGGTGGAGGGGTCCATCGGAGGGACCCTCGGGGCGGTAGCCTTGGGATGCGGGCTGCAACCATTCTTTTATTCGGAAATCGGCCTGATTGAGATTGCCGTCGTGACGATGATGGGATCGATTGTTGCGCAAATCGGGGATCTTTTTGCCTCCCGCATCAAAAGACAGGCGGGGATCAAAGATTATGGATCTCTTCTGCACGCTCATGGCGGGGTGTTGGATCGGTTTGATTCGCTGCTCTTTGCGGGTCCAACCATTTGGATTCTGATGAAACTACTGAGAAATTTAGCGTTTTACTATTAGGAGAAAGTATGTCAATTTTTGTAGCATTGATTATTTTTTTGCTGGTGGTCCTCTTCCATGAAGCGGGTCATTTTACGGTTGCAAAGAAAGTGGGAATTCGCGTCAATGAGTTTTCCGTGGGAATGGGACCCTCTCTCTGGCATCGACAGAAGGGAGAGACGCTTTATTCCCTTCGTGCGATTCCCCTGGGCGGCTACTGTGCCATGGAGGGGGAGGACGATGAGTCCGAGGATCCCCGCTCCTTTGATCGGGCAAAGCCCGGTAAGCGCTTTTTGACCATTCTTGCGGGACCGGTCATGAACCTGCTTATCGCCTATGTTTGCCTGGCCTTATTCTTGGGAATCCGTGGCGTTCCGCAGCCCGTGGTGGAGGCGTTCACCGATAATTCCGCCCTTCAGGAGGCGGGACTCCAAGAAGGGGATCGAATTCTTGCGATTGACGGGCAGACCACAGTTTCGGCACAGGCCATCCGCGATGCGGTTCAAAAGTCGGAAGGAAAGGCACTGGAGCTTCGCTATCAACGACAAGGACAGGAGGACAAAACGGTTTCGGTAACGCCGAAAAAGCAGGGAGACCAGTACCTGCTAGGGTTTCAATTTGCACAAACGAAAGATTTTCTTTCGGTCGTAACGGCTGCTTTTACCACGGGGCTTACCCTGTTGGGACAGCTTTTCCAGATCATCTTCCGTCTCCTGACGGGAGGGCTCCCCCTGGATGCGGTGTCCGGACCCATAGGGGTGGTGACCGTGATTGGCAAGGCGGCAAAGAAGGGGGTTACCGACCTGATTTTCTTAACGGGATATATTTCCCTCAACCTCGCCTTTTTTAACCTGCTGCCCATTCCCGGCTTGGATGGGTCAAAACTGCTTTTCATTGTGATTGAAAAATTGCGGGGAAAGCCCATGAAGAAGAGCACGGAAGAAAAAATCACCCTAGCGGGCATGGTGTTCTTGCTAGGGCTAATCGCCATTGTTTCGGTAAAAGATGTTCTTAGGTTATTTTAGGAGGAAGGATGGAACGGAGAAAGACAAAGCAGATTCAAGTTGGCTCCGTCGCAATCGGTGGGGCAGCTCCGATCTCTGTGCAGTCCATGACAAACACGGATACCAAGGATGTGGAGGCGACGGTCGCACAGATTTTAGCCTTCGAGAAGGAAGGCTGTGATCTGTCTCGATCCGCCGTAAACGATCAAAGGGATGCCCAGGCCATTCCTGAAATCAAACAGCGAACGCACATTCCCTTTATTGCCGATATTCAATTTGACTATCGGCTGGCCCTCTTGGCGGTGCAATATGGGTGTGACTGTTTGCGCATTAATCCCGGAAATATCGGAGATTCAAAGAAGCTGAAGAAGCTCGTGGAAGCCTGTGAAAAGAAAGAAATTCCCATCCGGGTCGGGGTAAACTCCGGCTCGGTGCATCGATCGATGATTGAGAAGTACCATGGGGTCAATGTGAACTCCCTGGTCTACAGTGCTTTGGAAGAATGCAAACTGATCGAACAGTTTGGCTATGACCGGATCAAGGTCTCCATCAAGTCCTCGGATGTGGCAACGATGATTGCTTCCTATCGACTTTTTTCGGAATTGAGCGATTATCCCCTTCATCTCGGGGTCACGGAAGCGGGGACGCCCTTTAAAGGCACCATTAAGTCCTCCGTAGGGATTGGCACCCTTCTCGCCGAAGGAATCGGGGATACGATTCGCGTATCGATCACGGGAGACCCCGTGCAAGAGGTGCAAATTGGCAGAGAGATTCTTCGGAGTCTGGGTCTGCGCAAGGATGGGATCCAACTCATTTCCTGTCCGACCTGCGCCCGGACGAAGATCGATTTAATCTCATTGGCCCAGGAGGCAGAAAAACGACTCGAAGGCCGCAATGATCCTCTCACGATTGCGATCATGGGCTGCCCCGTCAACGGACCGGGGGAGGCTCGGGAAGCCGATTACGGGATTGCGGGCAACATCGGTTCGGGAGTCATTTTCAAGAAAGGCAAGGTGGTCAAACAGGTTCCCGAGGAGCAATTGCTGGATGCGCTGTTTGACCTGATTGATCAAGAACAAGGAAGGGGAAACGGGGATGAAACTTAGTCAGTTATTGCCTCAACGCCTCTCTCAAGGGGATCTGAAAATCAAGATGGATTCCTATGAATTGACGCATGTCCGCTATCAGCGGGGCGAAACATGCGTCGATTTTTATGTGGAAGGAGAGGGGCTGAAAACGCGAAGGGATGGTCGGGCTCTCTTGGAGGATGAGGGGGTCACCGAACAGGTTCAAGAGCTGATTCAGGAAGAACTGGGGCTCCTTCCTCATTTTTTCGCCGCATCGTTGGAAGGAAAAAAAGTCGAGGAGTCAATCCCGGATGAGGAGGAAGCGAAGAAAAAAACCGCTCCCACCTTTTTTCACACCCAAGCGGACAAGACAACAGGCGATCCACCGTCTCCGCAAGCCGGCTTTTATGAGGTACCCATATCCGTTTCCAAGGTCAAAAACAGCCCCCCGCCGGCAAATAAACCGGACGCTTCCTCTTCCTTTTTCTCCATGGGTCGCTTTGGAAAGAAGGATGGCAATTTACAGAAAACCCTGAGTGAGGTGGTTTGTGACGGCCAAACCTGTCTGATTCGCGGGAAAATGGTGGATCTTTCCTATGTTCCGACGAAAAGCGGATATCTGATCATCTCCTTTACCTTAGAAGACCAGGAGGGGGGAGCCCTCATCTGCAAGGCTTTTTATAAGGATAAGGAAGCGGAGGAAGTGGAAGGAAAGCTAAAGGAAGGAAATTACTATGAGGTCAAGGGAAGCCTCAAGTATGATAGCTTTCTTAAGGACAACAGTTTTAATGTACGGGCCATTCGCGAGACAAAACCGCCCCGGGATTATGATCCGGCGGAGGAGAAACGGGTGGAGTTTTGTGTCCACACGCAGATGTCAAACATGGAGGGGCTCATTGATGCGGCTGCCCTGAAGAAAAAATTAACGGCGTGGGGGCATCCCGGTTTTGGAATTACCGATTTTGGCTCCGTGCAAGCCTATCCACCTTTTTTTGATGCCTTTCATGACAGTGGAATTCAGCTCTTGCTGGGATATGAGGCAAAAATATTGGAGGACCGGCACCACATCCTCATGAATCCCTACGAGGGAGACCTGGAAGCGGTGAAAGATTGTTTTACTGTCTTTGATATTGAGACCACCGGCTTCTCTCGATTTAATGACCGAATCATTGAAATCGGTGCGGTCCGGTTGGAAAATGGGACCAAGGTTGGGGAATTCAGTGAGTTTGTCAATCCCGGTCGGCCGATACCGGAACGGATCACCGAACTCACTTCGATCACGGATGCCATGGTCCAGCCTGCGGATCCCATTGAAAAAATTCTTCCTCGTTTTTTCGCCTTCTGTAAAGGATCTGTTTTGGTCGCCCACAACGCGGATTTCGACGTGGGATTCATGGTGGAAAATGCCCATCGACTGCAACTTGACTTCCAACCGATTGCCATCGACACCCTGGGGCTATCTCGAGCCCTACATCCCGAATTTCCGAATCATAAGCTGGATACCATCTCCAAGAAGCTGAATGTGCCCTCCTTCCATCACCATCGGGCCATTGATGATGCCACGGCAACCGCCTATGCGTTTACCACGCTTTGGAAAGAATGGTCCGCCCGGAACAGGGATCTGAAGGATATCAACACGCTTCCTTCCGAATATCCGCTGGCTCGCCACACCTCCTATCGAGCGATGGTTTACGTAAAAGAGCAGGCGGGGTTGAAGAATCTGTATCGGTTGGTCTCTGAGGCCAACATCCGTTATTTTTATCGGGAACCGGGACTTCCCCGCTCCCTGTATGAAAAATATAAGTCGGGTCTGTTGATCATGACGGGCTTTGTAGGAAGCGAACTCTTTGAGGCCGTGTCGCGGCGCTATCCGGAAAAAAAGCTCTTAGAGATTGCGGACAGCTATGATATCCTTTGTGTTTCACCACCCTGCTTTACCGAGAAAGCGCTGCGGAGCGAACTGGTGGAGGATGTGTCCCATTTTCAGACCCTGGTTGAAAAGATCATCTCTCTGGCGGAAAAATTGGGGAAGCCCTGTATCGCGGTCCAGGAGCCGTCTTATTTGGAAAAGCGGGAACGCCTTGCACGAAACATTTTGGTCAATTACCAGAGAAATCGAGAGATGGAAACAGTGGAACGCTACCGCTACTTCAATACGCAGGAAATGCTGGATCAATTCTCCTGGCTCCCCGAGCATCTCGCTCATCGGCTCGTGGTGGAAACACCCCGAGAATTGATGGAAAGTTTTGAATCGGTAAGACCCATTCCCGACGGAACTTTCACGCCTGAACTGTCCGGTGCGGAGGAAGAACTGCAGGAGCTGACCTGGAAGCGGGCCCACAAGCTCTATGGGGAAGAGCTCCCCGAGATTGTGGAAAAGCGGCTCAACCGTGAGCTGGATTCCATCTTGTCGAATGGGTATGCCTCACTCTACGTCATTGCCGAACGCCTGGTTCGAAAATCCAACGAGGATGGATATTTGGTGGGCTCTCGAGGTTCCGTGGGATCCTCTTTTGTTGCCAATATGTCGGGAATCACCGAAGTGAATGCCCTGCTGCCTCACTATCGATGCCCCAAGTGCAAACACACGGAATTCATCGAAGATGGATCGGTGGACTCCGGCTTTGACCTGCCGCCGAAGAAATGCCCCCATTGTCAGGTGGAGATGGAGAGAAACGGTCAGAACATTCCCTTTGAAGTGTTCTTGGGCTTTCATGGAGACAAGGAGCCTGATATCGATCTGAACTTTGCCGGAGTTTACATGCCCACCATTCACAAGTACACGGAGGTCCTCTTCGGGGAGGGCAAAGTGTTCCGAGCGGGGACCATTTCCGGAGTTCAGAGCAAAACCGCCTACGGGCTGATTAAAAAGTATATGGAGCAGAAATATATTCCCGAGGAGGATCATTCGATCTCGGAAGCCCGCATCCATTCCTTGCAACGCATGATGGAGGGGACCAAGAGAACCACGGTCAGCATGCCGGAGGATTGATGATTGTACCGCAGAATATGGACATCTTAGACTTCTGTCCCATTCAATATCCTGCCGATGACCTGAACTCGGAGGTTCGTACCACGCATTTCAGCTATAAAAATCTGAGCGGTCGTATGTTAAAGCTCGATGAACTGGGTCATACCTCTCCCACAATTATCCGGCAGCTTCAGGAGATGACGGGGATTGATCCGCTAAAAATCAGTTTTGATGATCCGGAGACCATGGAAATCTTCTCGGGAAGCGCCAGTTTGAAGGCCAAGTCAGAGTATTCCAATAGTGATGACGGATCGCTGGGAATCCCCGAGTTTGGTACCGGCTTTGTCCGTGGCATGCTGAAAGATACCAAGCCCACCAGCTTTGCGGAATTGGTAAGAATTTCCGGCTTGTCCCACGGAACGAACGTGTGGCTGAACAACGCCCAGGATCTGGTCCGTGCCGGCACCATTACCCTGTCGCAAGCCATCTGTACCCGAGATGATATCATGACCTTTCTGATTGGGAAGGGAATGGATAAGCTTCACAGCTTTAAGACGATGGAAGCGGTCCGTAAGGGGCGAGGCATCCCGGAAGGCATGGAGGAGGAGATGCGGGAGCATCAGGTGCCGGAATGGTACATTGAATCCTGCCAAAAGATCCAGTACATGTTCCCCAAGGCCCATGCAGCAGCCTATGTCATGATGAGCTATCGGATCGCCTGGTTTAAGGTGCATAGTGCCGCCGCTTTTTATGCCACCTATTACAGCCAACGGCTCAGTGACTTCTGCACGGAATATCTTTTCGAAAGTTTGGAGGCCGTGCAAAGTCACATGAAGACCATGCAGGAGCAGGCGGATCTCTTGGGAGAACCCGTGGATTCCGCGAAATGGACCCTGCTGGAGGTCATTGAGGAGATGCTGGCGCGGGGCTATTCCTTCCACCGCGTGGACCTGTTAAAGTCGGATGCCGCGACCTTCCGCATCGTGGATGAATGGACGGTGTTGCCGCCCCTTTCCGCTTTAAATGATGTTTCGGAAGCCATGGCGGAGCAGATTGTGAAGGAGAGAAGTCGGGGAGAGTTTATTTCGCAAAGCGACCTGCAAAAGCGAACGGGAGTGAACAAGAGCGGAATGCAGTCCTTGCGGGACTATGGACTGCTCGATGGCCTGGCGGCAAGCAATCAGATGAGTTTCCTTGCCGGCTTTTAGAGCCCTCTGTGGAGAGGGGCTCCTCTTCCGTTTCCCAGCGGAATCCGCAAACCGGATTTTCCTGGGGACGATGGAAGATTTGCTCAAGGTGCGCATTTGTGGTAAAATAATGATGTTGATAAGTACTTGGCAAGAGCGGGAGTTTCCCGCTCTTGTTTTTTAGAGAGGGCGGGTGACCATGAGTAAAAAAATCGAAGAAAATTTATGGGAAGAATTTGCCCCGGTCGTTTCTGAGCTTGGCTATGACCTGGCGGATGTGGAATTTGTGAAAGAGGGAAGAGATTGGATTCTTCGCTTTTACATTGACGGGGAAAACGGGATCTCCGCGGATGACTGTGAAACGGTGAGTCGGGTGCTCAGTCCCGCCTTGGATGAGTTGGACCCGATTGCCCAGAGCTATTTATTGGAGGTAAGCTCCCCGGATTTATCCCGTCCTCTGGAGAAAGACAGGGATTTCCAACGAAATCTGGGACGGGAATTGGAATTCTCTCTCTATCAAAAAGTGCAGGGGAAAAAGGATTTTTCCGGCAAGTTGCTGGATTGGAATGAGAAGGAACTTGTGGTTGCGGTAAACGGGGAAGAGCTGACGGTAGCGAGAAAGAATATCTCCCTCTGTCGTCAGAAGGTTACGTTTTAGGAGGAATGATGAATAAAGAATTGATTCGGGCCTTAGACGAATTAGAGGAGAGCAAGGGCATCTCGAAAGAGCAGATCCTGGATGCCTTGGAAAAGGCCATGGTCAAAAGCTACGAAAAGAATTTCAATGACCAGACAAATGTTGAGGTGCACATCGATAGCGAGACCGGAGATATGAAGATGTACTCTCTCCGAGAAGTCGTCAAGGAAGTGGAGGATCCCTTAAACCAAATTTCTTTAGAGGAAGCACGACTCAAGAGAAAGCGGATTGACCTGGGGGATGTTCTCAAGGTGGAAGTGAAACCCAAGAATTTCGGACGCGTCGCTGCGCAAACCGCACGAAACATCGTGATTCAACGCATTCACGACGCCGAGCGGGAAACGGTCTACCAGGAGTACATTGACCGCGTGAAGGAGATGATCACGGGGACGGTCCAGCGGATTGATTTCCACAATGTCTATATCAATCTGGGAAAAACCGAGGGGGTGATTCCTCCCAATGAGCAGATTCCGAATGAACACCTGGAGGTTGGACAACGTGTCAAACTCTATGTGGAAGATGTGAGAAATTCCAGCAAGGGACCGCAGATTCTGGTCTCTCGGGCCCACCACAATCTGGTCGTTCGCCTTTTTGAGCAGGAAGTGCCGGAGATCGCGGATGGGGTGGTTGAGATTTATTCCGTGGCTCGTGAAGCGGGAAGCCGAACCAAAATTGCTGTTTACAGCACAGACCCCAATGTGGATCCCATCGGTGCTTGTGTTGGATATAAGGGAACACGGGTAAATATCATCGTTGACGAACTCAACGGGGAGAAGATGGACATCATCATCTATAACGAAGATCCCAAGGTCTTTATCTCCAATGCCTTAAGCCCCGCACAGGTTATTAAAGTTCTGGCAAATCCCAACGAGAAGACGGCGGTGGTTGTCGTGGCGGATGACCAGCTGTCGCTGGCAATCGGAAAAGAGGGACAAAATGTTCGCTTGGCGGCGCGGTTAACGGGCTGGAAGATCGACATCAAGGGGGAGAGCCAGTATCTGGAAGATCCTGAAAAATACGATCAGATGGAGCAAGAGCTGCAAGAATCGGAAGAGACGGATGAAGTTGAGACTTCCGAGAACGACTTCGAGGAAGCCGAAGAGGAGAGCGTTGACGTGGAGGAAAAGAATCCGGCAGATTTGGATGCTACGGAATCCATGGAGGAAGAAGCAACGGCGGAGCAAGAGGAATCCTCCGAACCTTTGGAAAGTCAGAATTCGGATCATGAAGAAGACTGAGACCTTCAGAACCTGTATTGTTTGCAGGGAGAAAAAAGATCGAAGAGAGATGATTCGCGTGGTCCGCTCTCCAGAGGGGAAAGTCTTTCTCGACCATTCGCAAAAGGCAAATGGACGAGGGGCCTATCTCTGTCGGGATAAAAAGTGTATCGAAAATGCAAAAAAAAAGAACCGTTTGAAACAGGCGTTGAAGGTGAGCATTGACGAACAATTTTATGAGGAGCTGTTCCATGATGTAGAAGAATAGAGGTGTTTATGAGAGTTTATGAATTGGCAAAAGAATTTCATTTAAGTACAAAGGCTTTTCGCAAGCTGTTAAAGGATCAATTTCAATTGGACTATAAGTCCCATATGTCGGCGATGGAAGAAGATGATGTGGCCCGGGTGCGCAAATATCTCAGCGAAAAATCGACGAAAGACCACAGCAAAAATCAGGGAGAGAGGAAGCAGGGACCGAAGCAGGACAAGCCTTCTGTGACAAAGTGCGACAAGAAGCCTGCTTCGAAGGATCCCAAGAAAGAGCATGCCTCCGCGCAAAAACCGGCTGCCGATAAAAAGTCCGACCAACAGGAAAAGCACAATGCGGTTAAGAAGTCGGAGAAAAAGCATCATCATGCGACGAAGCCCGGCGAAGAAGGGGAAGATCGTCCCAATGGTCGCCATCATAACGGGGGAGACAAAAAGAATCGTCGGTCTCAAAATCCAAAGAATTTCTCGGAAAAGGAGCAGGAATTCGACCGTCCAGTAAAAAATAAGAAAAAAGCGAAGAAGAAGGCGGTGAAAGAGGAGAGCCCGGTGGAGGATGATTTCGATCAGATCATTGAAATTCCGAAAGAAATTACGGTTTCCGACTTTGCCAAAGAAATCCATAAAAACTCTATGGATGTGATCACGGAGCTGATAAAGCTGGGAGTTATGGCCAGCCTCAATGAGTCCATCACGTTTGAGACGGCTGAGCAGGTTGCGGAGAAGTTCGGCATCCTCATTACCGAACCCGAAGAGACGGATACGGATGAGATTTTTGACCGCCTGGATTTTGAAGACAAGGAGGAAGATCTCAAATCACGTCCTCCCGTGATCACGGTGATGGGCCATGTTGACCATGGGAAGACCTCTCTTCTGGATTCCATCCGAAAAACTTCTGTCACCCGCGGCGAGGCGGGCGGAATTACCCAGCACATCGGTGCTTCCACCGTCATCCAAGATGGCAAACAGATTACCTTTTTGGATACTCCGGGTCATGAGGCCTTCACGCAGATGAGAAGCCGGGGCGCCAAGACCACGGATATTGTCATCCTTGTCGTTGCCGCCGATGATGGGGTGATGCCCCAGACCATTGAAGCGATTAACCATGCGAAGGCCGCCAAGGTGCCCATCGTGGTCGCCATCAATAAGATCGATAAGGAGGGGGCCGATCCCAACCGGGTCATGCAGGAACTCACCGAGTACGATTTGATTCCTGAGGAATGGGGCGGAGACACCATTATGATCCCGGTGTCCGCGAAAAACGGTCAGGGAATTGATGACCTCTTGCAGATGGTGCTTATGGTTGCGGAAATGGAAGAACTCAAGGCGAATCCCAATCGGCCCGCCATCGGGGTTGTGATTGAATCCCAGCTGGAGAAGGGACGTGGAGCGACGGCCTCCATCCTCGTACAAAAGGGAACCTTAACCGACAAGGACTATGTGGTTTCCGGCCAGGTATCGGGACATATTCGAGCCATGTATGATGCACGAGGAAAGGTTACGCACAAAGCGGGACCCTCGGATCCCGTGAAGATCATCGGCTTATCGGACCTGCCGGAAGCCGGCGAGCATATTTACGCGGTGGCGGATGAGAAGATTGCCCGTGAATTCGCGGAAAAGGCCCAAGAGCGCGCTCGGAAGGAAAAGCTGAATAAGACCACCCATGTATCCCTGGATGACCTGCACATGCAGATTTCCGAGGAGGGCTTAAAAGAGCTGAATATCATTGTCAAGACGGATGTGAAAGGCACGATTGATGCCCTGACGGGTTCGATTGAGAAACTCAGCAATGAGGAAGTGAAGGTCAACATCATTCATGGTGCCGTCGGTGGAATCAGTGAGTCCGACGTCATGCTCGCCGTCGCTTCCAATGCCATCATCATCGGCTTCAATGTACGCCCCAACCAGGGGGCGATTGCCCAGGCAGCGCGGGAGGAGATTGATATCCGGACCTATCGGGTAATCTATGATGCGATTGAGGATATTAAGAAGGCCATCATCGGTATGCTGAAGCCCACCTTACAGGAGGAAGTCCTGGGTCGGGCAGAAGTGAGGGACACCTTTAAAGTTCCCAACGCGGGAACCGTGGCAGGCATCTATGTCACCTCCGGTAAAATCGTGCGGAATGCCATGATTCGTCTTCTACGGAACAATATCGTCATCCATGAAGGAGTGATTTCCTCCCTCCGCCGGTTCAAAGATGATGTGAAAGAGATCGGCGTGCAATATGAGGGTGGTTTAGGAATCGAGAATTATAACGACATTAAAGTAGGCGATGAAATGGAATGCTACCATGAGATCGAGGTGAAGCCAAAGACTCTGTAGTTCCGCCTTTTGTTCGATGTCGGAGGAGGAAACATGAACGATAAAAGAATGGGAAGAATTTCCCATGAGTTAATGAAGGTCCTTTCCCATGCAATCTCTTTCAAGCTGAAGGATCCCAAGGTCGCCCCCATTACGTCAGTGACGGGAGTGGAGATATCCAGCGACCTATCCTATGCGGATGTCTTTGTCTCCATATTGGGGGCAGATTGGGATAAATTGCAGACCTTAGAGGGCCTGGACAAGGCCCGGGGATTTTTGAAAAATGAAATTGCCCACGAAGTGAAGCTCCGCCAGATTCCGGAGCTTCGCTTTCATCTGGATGATTCGATTGAACACGGTATGTATATGGACTCCTTAATCGAGCAGACCCTGGCCCAGGATCGTGAGAGCCAAAAGGAGCGGGCCGATCGAGGCTTGGATGAAGAGCCCTGGGAAGAGAATGAGGACTAGGATGCTGAAAAAGGATCAACTTACCGATCAGATTCACCGGTGGATGCGGGAGGCGAATCGAATCGCCATCTGTGGTCACCTAAATCCCGATGGCGACTGTCTGGGATCTGTCACGGGTCTGGGGCGGGTGCTCATGGATCAGGGTCATGAGGTGACCTGCATTGCCTACCAGCCCCCCGACCACCTGTCTTATCTGCCGGATTTTTCCCTTCTTCAGGAAGCAAAAGAGGACGAGACCTACGATCTTTTTATCATGGTCGATGTGGGAGACCGCAAGCGCATTGGAGCAGGCGTTCACGCCCTGGACAATAGCAAACATTCCATCTGTATCGACCACCATCTGACCAATGATCATCCCTGTGAGAGAAATCTGGTGATTGCGGAGGCCTCTTCCACCTGCCAGATTTTGTCGGAATTCCTGCAAGCCTATGGCGACCCGATATCAAAGAACGCCGCCACATCCCTTTACACCGGACTCATTACGGATACAAACCGCTTTCTCTACGACAGTTCGCGGAGGGAAGCCATGCGGGTTGGCGCCAGCCTTTTGGAAGCAGGAGCGGATGCCGACCTTGTCTATCTCCGGGAATACCAGAGCATTTCCCCGAAACTGTTCTCCTTTCAAGGACGAACGGTGGACCATGCAAAGTCCCTGCAGGACGGGAAGATCATGCTCGCTCGCGTGGACCAAAAAGACTTGGATGCTTCGGGATTAACGATGAGCCAGGCAGAATCAAGCGTCGAGGTCTTGCGAGATCTGGCAGGCGTTGAGCTCGCTGTTCTCGTGAAAGAATTTGAACCCGGGCAACAGAAGCTGAGCTTTCGCTCCAAAGAATATTTTGACGTCGCAAGGCTTGCCCAATCGCTGGGCGGTGGCGGTCATCGTAAGGCGGCGGGAGCTACGGTTTCCGGAAGTATGGATGAAGTTTATGACAAAATGGAAAAGATTTTGTCGAACGTTGAGTTAGCGCGGTAAGGAGTATCCATGCTCAATGGAATTCTGAATGTCAAAAAAGAAGCGGGAATGACCTCCCATGATGTGGTGGCAATCGTTCGACATCTCGCTCATCAGAAGCGTGTGGGCCATACCGGGACCCTGGATCCCCTGGTGACCGGCGTTCTTCCGATCTGTTTGGGAAAAGCCACGCGTCTCAGTGAGCTGATCTCTTCGCAAGGAAAATGCTATGAGGGGGAGATGACCCTGGGCTATGAGACCGATACCGGCGACCGAAGCGGGGAGGTGACTCGACGGGCGGCGGTCCCGCCCCTGAGGGAATCCCAAATAAGAGAGATTTTTTCACAATTCACCGGGTCCCTTCTTCAAACACCCCCCATGGTTTCTGCCGTAAAGGTGAAGGGAAAGCGGCTATATGCCTATGCACGAGAGGGCATCGAGATCGAGAGGAAGGCCAGGGAGATCACCATTCATTCCCTGGAACTCCTCGCCCGGTCAGGCAATAAAATTCGCTTTCGCTGCGCCTGTTCAAAGGGGACTTACATTCGCCAGCTGGTCATGGACATGGGCAAGGCCTTTCAAAGTGCGGCAACGATGACCGATCTGGTTCGCTTGCAAGTGGGGCCTTTTCACATCGAGGATGCCATTTCCATCCTTACTCTCAAGAAGGGAACTTTTGAAGAGCTCACAAGCTTTCTTCTTCCCATGGATGTTCCCTGCCAAAACCTAGCGGCTCTCCGGGTCGGATCTCGGGAGGGTCACCTGCTCCGAAACGGTGTCACTCTTTATCCGCAGCAATGGAGAGAATTTGCAGGAGATGACCTGGAACCGACCATCCTCAGGGGAGATCTCCTTCGCGTTTATGATACGCTGGGATTTATCGGACTGGGAAAATATCTTGCGGAGGCAGATGGCTTTAAGATGGAGAAAGTGCTTACGGATACGGAAGCCGGTTCCCTTTCAAAAGGGAAAGAAGGAGGAGAAGACACCAATGCAAAGAATTGACTGTGACAGAAATTCCCTATCCTCTTCGCAAAGGCCTCTGGTCCTGGCCCTGGGTAACTTTGATGGTCTTCATCTGGGCCACCAGGCCTTGATTCGCGAGGCCATTCGCCTGGCACAGGAGCAAGGCATGGCGGCGGGAGTACTTCTTTTTAAAAATCACACGGACAGCGTCTTTACCGACGAGCCTCTTCCGCAACTGAGCTCTCTGGAGGATAAGGTAAGCCTCTTGTCACAATTTGGCCTGGATGTGACGGTGGAGAAGACCTTCTGTCGGTCCTTCGGTTCGACACCGCCCAGGCAATTTATCGAGGATTTTCTGCTTCGAGAAGTGGGGGCCCGGGGAATCGTGGTGGGAAGGGATTACAGTTTTGGAGACCATGCCACCGGCCACGTGGAGGATCTGCGGCAAGCGGAAAGGGAAGGAAAATTATTTCTTTCCGTTGTCGAGGATATTCTGTTCCAAGGGGAGAGAATCAGCTCGAGTCGCATTCGGAATTTGCTGAGTCAGGGCAGGGTGGAGGAGAGTCGAGAGATGCTGGGCAGACCCTATCAAATTCGGGGAAGCATCGTCACGGGAGCGCAGCGAGGACGCACCTTAGGCTTTCCCACGGCGAACCTGGAGGTGAGCTTTCCTTATGTGGTGCCGGCAAATGGGGTCTATTTAACCCGCCTCCATGTGGGAGCTTCCTCCTATTTGGGGATGACCAATATCGGAACCAATCCGACCTTCACCGACGAGAAGCGGATCAAGATAGAAACGCACCTCTTCGATGTATCGAAGGATCTCTATGGGGAGCAGGTGGGGCTGGAGTTTTTGCGGTTTGAACGCCCGGATCGCCGCTTTTCCACTGCGGCGGAACTGATTGCCAAGATGAAAGAGGACGATCGCCTTCTTCGTCGGTGGGGAACTGAGGAGGAGAAAGAGTCCGCGCAAGGTCCCGGAGGGCGGACCGGTCGACTTTTGAAAACGACCGTAGAAACTTTTTTATGATCCCGGGGAATACTTGAAATCTCGCGATTCATCTGGTAAAATACTCAGGTACTCTTTCTGAATTTGCGGCACTCCAACCCTGATTCGGAAAGCAGCGAATATTATTAAAAGGAGAATAACATGTTAACAAAAGAACAAAAGAATCAGATTGTCACGGAATTTGGTAAGGATGAAAAGGACACCGGATCTCCGGAGGTCCAGGTTGCGCTTCTTTCCCTTCGTATCGAAGAGCTCACGGCACATATGAAGAGCCACAAGAAGGATCACCATTCTCGTCGCGGTATGTATAAGCTGATTGGTCAGCGCCGTGGTCTTTTGAACTACTTGAAGAGAAAAGATATTGAACGCTATCGTTCTTTGATTGAACGTCTAAACTTGCGTGGTTAGTTTTCAAAGAGAGGCACTTAGGTGCTTCTCTTTTTTTATGGAGAGAAAGGATCGGGAATGCAAAAAGCTCTCATTATTTTCAACCCGGTTTCCGGTAAAGAGGAGTCGGGGAATCCGCTTCCAAAACTCATTAATCAAATGGTAAAAGACGGCTATCGCGTGGAGGTCCATGCCACCCAAAAACAGGGGGATGCCACAGAGACCTGTGCCGATCGAGGCAGGGAAATGGATCTGCTTGTGGCCTTGGGAGGGGATGGGACCCTCAGTGAGGTTTGCGGCGGCCTTCTCCGGATTGCGCCCGACCGTCGACCGGAGCTCGGCTATCTGCCTACGGGTTCCACAAACGACTTTGCAAATGGGATTGGCCTATCGGATCATACCCTGGATGAGCAGATCCTCATTGCCTCCCATGGACAGGCCCAGGATATTGATATGGGCCTCTTAAATGACCGATCTTTCATTTATGTGGCGGGCTTTGGCGTATTTACCTCGGTAAGCTTTCGGACCTCCCAGGAGGACAAAAATGTGTTTGGAAAATTTGCCTACTTCCGAGAGGGAATGAAGGACCTTGGGAAGATGCAGGGCAAGCGAATTCGGATCCAATACGATGGGGGTCGTCTGGAAGGGACCTATCTGCTCGGATTGATTTCGAATTCGGAAAGCGTTGCGGGACTGAAACAACTCACCCAAAAAACCCATTACAGCGATGGAAAATTTGAAGTCCTTCTTGTGGATGATGAGGATGGCGCTTTGGGTACCCTGTCGACCTTCAAGGATATCCTCATCGGAAACCAGAAAAACGAACACATGCACCGCTTTCGTGCCTCGCAGCTACTTATTGAAAGTGAGGAAGAGCTGAGCTATACGCTGGACGGGGAAGATGGGGGAAGCTATCACAAGGTAGCCATTAAAGTAGTGGAAAAAGCTATAAAGATTCGCCTAGATTATCGCCGATAGCGGTGCAGGACGAAGCTGAATAAGATATAATAAAGAGGTTAACAGAAGAAGAAACGTAGTGCATGCAGCGAGGGTTCGCTGACCAGGAGGAAAAATGATCAAAGAGTATGATTATCAATCGACGGTAACGGATAACGCCTTTCACGTTACGATTGGAAAGGTTGCAGAGCAGGCCAACGGAGAATGCATCGTTCGTGCCGGAGACACCGTGGTTCTCACCACAGCCGTGGGAGCGAAGGAAGCAAGAGAAGGGGCGGACTTCTTTCCCCTCACCTGTGATTACCAGGAAAAGCTATATGCGGTCGGTCGCATTCCCGGCGGCTATGTGAAGAGAGAGGGGAGAGGATCCCAAGAGGCAACACTGAATGCACGCCAGATGGATCGTCCCATTCGTCCCTTGTTCCCGGAAGGATTTCATAATGATGTGCAGGTGATTGCTACCGTTTTATCCGTAGCACCCGAGGATCCTCCCGAGATTTGTGCAATGAACGGGTCTTCGATTGCCCTTTCGATCTCCGATATTCCCTTCCATGGACCCACGGGAGCGGTTATTGTCGGCTATATCGATGGGGAGTATGTGATTAATCCCTCCGAAGAGCAGATGGAGCATTCGGAATTGAACCTGACGGTCGCAGGCACGGAGGAAGCCATCATGATGGTGGAAGCGGGTGCGAATGAATTGTCCGAAGATACCATGCTTGGCGCCATCCTCTTCGGCCATGAGGAGATTAAATCCATCTGCCGTTTCATCAAGGGCATCGTTGCCGAGTGTGGCAAGGAAAAGATGAGCTTTTCCAAGCATGAACCGGATTCCGCTCTCCGCGAGCGGGTGGAGAATCTTTCCAAAGAGAAGCTCTTGCAGGCCCTTCGCACGGACAACAAGATGGTGCGTGAGGATGGAATTGAGGAAATCAAAAAGGAAACCCTGGAGGTTCTGGAGGCGGCGGATCCTGAGCTGTATCCTTCGATTCAGGGGGATGCCATCCTGGTCATGGACGAGATCATTCGCGATGAAGTTCGTAGACTCATTACCGTGGAGAAGGTACGCTCCGATGGCCGTGCCATGGACGAGATCCGTCCTTTGTCGGCGGAAGCGGGTTTGCTTCCCAGGACTCACGGATCCGGACTCTTTAAGAGAGGACAGACCCAGGTTCTGAGCATCACCACCCTAGCCGGACCGGACGGGGTGCAATACATCGATGGGCTTCATCAGGAAGAAATTGTAAAAAATTACTATCATCAGTATAATTTTCCACCGTTCTGTGTCGGAGACATTAAGCCGCTTCGTTCGCCGGGCCGCCGTGAAATCGGACATGGTCATCTTGCGGAACGGGCACTTCTCCCGGTGCTGCCGGATTATGCAGACTTCCCCTACACGATTCGCGTGGTTTCTGAGGTTCTCAGTTCCAATGGCTCCAGCTCGCAGGCCTCGATTTGCGGTTCGACCCTTTCTTTAATGGATGCGGGAGTCCCCATCAAGGCACCTGTGGCGGGAATTGCCATGGGACTGATCAAGGAGGGAGAGAATACCTCCATCTTGACGGATATCCAGGGGTTGGAAGACCATCTGGGCGACATGGACTTCAAGGTTGCGGGAACCGCTGAGGGCATCACCGCTCTTCAAATGGATATCAAGATCGAAGGCATTGATAAATCGATCATGGAGACCGCCCTGGCGCAAGCAAAGAAGGCACGTTTCCAGATTTTGGAAGTATTGAAGTCCGCCATTGCGGAACCCCGGAAGGAGCTTTCTCCCTACGCTCCGCGAATTCTCACCATCCAGATCGATCCCGATAAAATCCGAGAGGTCATCGGTAAGGGAGGAAAGACGATCAATGGCATCGTGGATGCCACCGGAGCAAAGATTAACACCGAAGATGATGGCTTGATCACCATCACGGCTCCCGACGGCGATGGGGGAGAACGGGCCCTGAAAATGATCCAGGACATCGTCCGAGAGGTCGAAGTGGGGGATGTGTATGAGGGAAAAGTTGTCCGCATTCTGAAATTTGGCGCTTTTGTTGATCTCGGCGGTGGAAAAGAGGGAATGGTTCACATTTCAAAGTTGGAAAATCACCGCGTGGAAAAGGTCGAGGACGTTGTGAATGTGGGAGATCCGATTAAAGTAAAGGTCATCGAAATCGATGACCAGGGTCGTATCAACCTGTCCCGGAAGGCACTGTTGCCCCGCGAATAGTTTGCTTGATAAGGCGATGGATTCTGAGAATCCATCGCTTTTTCTATGCGGAAAATCCACGGAGGGAGCAAGCATTATATGTTATAATAATACGAGTAGCTAAGGGAGGATTCATGGCGCAGAGAAGAAGAAAAACCGGAAGAAAAAGAAAGAGTGCAAATCGCCCCCAGGATTTGGGTCTCATTATCGGCGTGATTGTCTTGCTCCTCGTTGCGATTTCGATTTATTTAAAAGATCAAAGCGGCTTTTTGGGCAGACTTATCGGAACTTTTTTCTTTCAAACTTTTGGATGGACTTCCTATCTGGTACCGATACTTGCCGGGATTCTGTTATTGGCAATTTATTACAAACAATTCCATGGAAAATTGCAGAAAACGATACTTTACCTATGTCTTCTTTTTCTTTGCCTTTCCATGATAAGTGGTATTCAACATTCCGCGCAGGGCAGTTTTCAAACGAATCTGGAGATTGCCGGGGAAAAGGGGAGTCAGCTTATCGGCTCAGGAATTTTCGGCGCATTTTTTGCTTATCTGTTTGGTCGCCTAATCGGATCGGTTGGAATTTACTGTCTGACGGCTGTTTCCCTGCTCTTTTTTCTACTCCATTTATTTGAGATCCCCTTTTCTCGCTTTGTGAGTGGAATCCTTCAAGGATTCTCAGGATTTTTCCATTTCCTCCTTCGAGGAAGCAAGGAATTGGGTTCCCAGGTGAAGGACTCGATCAAAAATCGCGTCGACTCTGCGGAGGAAACTCCGGAGGACTCGGCTCTCTCCTCGACGCCGTCTATGACCAAGGCTTCTTTGCATCAGCAGGAGGCCAGGGTGGAAAGGATCGACAGGGAAAAGCCCCAACAAAAGATTCAAATCCACAGCTATCAGGATCTCGCACCCACCCCGGAAGAAGATTTCACAGCCCACCCAATCGAGGAGACGCGAGGGGAGACGAAAGATTCGATGGTGGAGAAGCCATCGACTTCCTCCACGGAACCCACCGGGCAGCCGGAGCGAAACACCGATGACCGGGAAAAGCAGATGAGCCTGGAGGGGCTGGGTCTTACCATGCCCGAGGAGGAAGAGCTTTACCGGCTTCCCCCCTTGGAACTTCTGAAGCGCCCCCGGCGGTCCGGATCGATCGACGAAGCCGGGATGAAACAGGAGGCAAAAACCATTGAAGACACGCTTGCAAGCTTTGGCATCGAGTCCCAGGTTGTGTCCATTCAACGAGGACCCACGGTGACTTCCTTTGAGTTAAAGCCGCAAGCGGGAATCAAGGTGAGTCGGATCACAAATCTCGCCGATGATCTGGCGTTGGCGTTGGCCGCTCCGGATATTCGAATCGAAGCACCGATTCCGGGAAAGCCCTATGTGGGAATCGAAGTTCCCAATAAGGTGGCAGATAGCGTGAGCCTCAGGGAAATCATCGAGATTCCCGTCTTTCAGGAGGAGGACCAGGGGATACCCGTTGCTCTGGGAAAGAGCATCTCCGGGGAGCCCATGATTGCAAGAATCGATAAGATGCCCCACCTACTTATTGCCGGGGCAACGGGTTCCGGAAAGTCCGTCTGTATTAACACGATTATCACCAGCATCCTCTATAAGCATTCGCCTCGAGACGTTCGTCTGATTCTCATCGATCCCAAGGTGGTGGAGCTCTCGGTTTACAACGATATTCCCCATCTTCTGATTCCGGTCGTTACGGATCCGAAAAAGGCAAGCACCGCCCTCTATAAAGCCGTGCAGGAGATGGAACGTCGTTTCCGCCTCTTCTCGGAATATTCGGTTCGAGATATCAAAGGATATTGGGAGAAGCAAAAAACGGATGAGGACATGGAACTTTTGCCCTATATCGTCATCATCATCGATGAGCTCTCGGACCTGATGATGGTTGCCTCCAAGGATGTGGAAGCCCACATCACGCGCCTGGCACAGATGGCAAGGGCCTGTGGCATGCACTTAGTGATCGCCACGCAGCGTCCCTCGGTGGACGTGATCACCGGCACGATAAAGGCGAACATTCCCTCGCGGATCTCTTTCCAGGTTTCGTCAGCCATTGACTCTCGAACCATCCTGGATATGGGAGGAGCGGAAAAGCTTTTGGGGAAGGGCGACATGCTTTATTATCCGGCCAGCTTTTCCAAGCCCAAGCGGGTGCAGGGGGCATTTATCTCCGATCAGGAGGTCTCCTCTCTCGTTCAATTCATCAAAGACCGACATCAGGTTCGCTATGATAAGAGTCTTTTGGATTCGATTGAGAAAGAGACGGAAAGTGGCAGCCTTTCTTCGGGAGAGGGGGAAGACGAGAGAGATTCCCTCATGGATGAGGTTCTGGAATTTATTTCTCATGAAGATACCACTTCGATCAGTGGCTTACAGCGCCGCTTTCGCATTGGATATGCAAGAGCAGGACGCATCATTGATGATCTTGAGAAGATGGGAGCGGTTAGCGCTCAAGAGGGATCGAAACCGAGGGATGTGTTGATCCAAGAGTATGATCCGGAAGGGGGAGAAGGCAATGAATTTACCGAATAAGATCACAATGGCTCGGCTGGCTTTTATTCCAGCCTTTATCATCGCTCTCTATGCATTGGGGATTCACTCCCCGATTCCTGCGATTCTTTTTGCCATTGCCTCTCTGACCGATTTTGTGGATGGAAGGATTGCCCGGTCTCGTCATATGGTGACCACCTTTGGGAAATTCATGGATCCCTTGGTGGACAAGGTCTTAACCCTTTCCGCCTTTATCATGCTGGTGGCCTTCGGGAGAATTCCCGCCTGGGTGGTGATCATCATCGTTGCCCGGGAGCTTTTGATCACGGGATTTCGCACGATTGCGGCTTCCAATGGCATCACCATTGCCGCCTCTTTGTGGGGAAAGTATAAAACCACCTGTCAGATGATTACCATCCTCTTTTTTCTCATGACCCCGGTCTTTGGATGGAATGATACAGGTATGGTACAGATTTTAGATACAATTTTACTGGGATTAACGGTGTTCTTCACTTTATTATCCGGTATCGACTATTTGTTGAAAAATATCACGGTCTTAGATTTAAAAAATATTTAAATGAGGAGGAACCATGGCAATCGAAGGTTTGAATGCTTCGGATCGAGATAAAGCATTAAAGGTGGCATTTAATAAGATTGAAAAACAGTTCGGGAAGGGCTCGGTGATGCGGCTGGGCGACATGCCCAAGACGGAGGTGGCCTCCATTCCCACCGGTGCGATTAACCTGGATCTGGCACTGGGAGTCGGTGGTCTGCCGCGTGGTCGGATCATTGAAATTTATGGCCCCGAGAGTTCCGGAAAGACGACCCTGGCCCTTGAGACCATCGCGCAGGCTCAAAAGTTAGGCGGCATCGCTGCCTTTATTGATGCGGAGCATGCCCTCGATGTGGTTTATGCAAAAAAACTAGGCGTTGATGTGGATAACCTTGTCTTGTCACAGCCGGACGATGGCGAACAGGCCCTTGAGATTTGTGAGAGCCTCGTGCGCTCCAATGCCATCGATATCGTGGTCGTAGACTCTGTTGCTGCCTTGGTTCCCCGTGCAGAAATTGAAGGGGAGATGGGGGACAGCCATATCGGTCTGTTAGCAAGACTCATGTCCCAGGCACTGCGAAAATTGACGCCGACCGTCTCCAAATCGAATACCACAGTGATTTTTCTGAACCAAATCCGCCAGAAAATCGGAGTGATTTACGGAAATCCGGAGGTAACCACCGGCGGAATTGCCCTGAAATTCTATTCCACCGTGCGATTGGAAATTCGCCGTGGGGAACAGATTAAGGACGGGGATGAGATCATAGGAAACCGTGCCAAGGTAAAAGTTGTTAAGAATAAGGTCGCACCTCCATTCAAACGAGTGGAGTTCGATATCATGTACGGGACGGGGATTTCGAAATTGGGAACCCTCTTAGACACCGCACTTGATTTAAAGATTGTAGAACGTGCCGGAGCTTGGTATAGCTTCCATGGCGAGAAACTCGGCCAGGGAAGAGAAAACGCCAAGCAATTTCTCAAGGAGAACGAGGATATCCGCAAGGAGATTGATGCCCTCGTTCGAGAAACCATCGCGGAACCTGCCGATGAACCGGCAGCCTCCGAGGAAGATGCTTCCCCGAAAGACGATAACACGTTCGAATTCGATGAGTAAAATGTAAGAAAAATTTTTCTAGAAAGGAGGTAACCATGGACTTACCCACAATTATTCTCATAATTGTTCTTGTCCTGATTGCGGCAGCAGTCTCCTTTTTCATCGGGAACCAATATCGGTCTCGGCAAAATGCCTCTAAAATCGGATCGGCGGAAGAACTCGCCAAGAAGATTCTAGACGATGCGAACCGTGATGCAGAAACCAGCAAGAAGGAAGCCCTCCTTGCAGCGAAAGAAGAAATTCATCGCTTGCGGGATGACCAGGAGCAGAAGCATCAGGCACGTCAGTCCGAGCTTCAAGACATGGAAAAACGCGTTCTTAAGCGCGAGGAAAACTTGGAGAAAAAATCGGACCTGCTGGATAAAAAGAATGATGAACTGACCAGCCGCTTGGACAAGGTGAAGAAAAAGGAAAGCCAAGTTCAGGAGCTTCTTGCACAGCAAAGTCAAGAACTGGAACGGATTGCTTCTCTGAACAGCGAGGAAGCAAAGAACATGGTGCTGGAGGAAGCCAAAGAGAACAGCATTCATGAACAAGCGGTCATTCTTCGTGAGTTTGAAGCGAAGACAAAGGACCAGTCCGAGGCCATTGCTCGTGAAATCGTGACGCGTACCATTCAGCGTTACAGCTCGGATTATGTGGCAGAATCAACGGTATCGGTGGTCTCACTGCCGAACGATGAGATGAAGGGAAGAATTATCGGTCGAGAAGGTCGAAACATTCGTGCCTTTGAAACGCTCACCGGCGTTGATCTGATTATCGATGATACGCCCCAAGCGGTGGTCTTATCCTGCTTTGATCCCGTACGTCGGGAAAAGGCAAGAGTCGCTTTGGAGAAGTTAATCGTCGATGGCAGAATTCATCCCACGCGGATCGAAGAGCTGTATGCGAAAGCGGAAGCGGAAGTGGACCATTCCATCCGGGAGGCCGGAGAACTGGCCATGGAGGAAGTGGGGATTCGAAATCTGCATCCGGAGATTATCAAGATCTTAGGAAAGCTGAAATATCGGACCTCCTACGGACAAAATGCGCTTTCTCATTCCATCGAGGTCGCTAATTTTGCCGGCATGCTGGCAGAAGAGGTCGGTGCCAACGTAAAGATTGCCAAGCGAGGCGGTCTGTTGCATGACCTCGGTAAGGCGATTGATCACGAAATTGAAGCCCCCCATGTGGAGCTGGGCGTGAAGGTGGCGAAAAAGTACAAGGAGAGCAAAGAAGTTATTCATTGTATTGAAGCCCACCACAATGACGTGGAACCAACTAGCATTGAAGCCATGCTGGTCCAGGCCGCAGATGCGATTTCCGCTGCCCGCCCGGGAGCCAGAAGGGAATCGATGGAGAATTACGTGAAACGCCTCGAGGACCTGGAGAACATTACGAATTCCTTTGACGGTATCGAACAGTCCTACGCCATTCAGGCGGGACGTGAGATTCGGATCATGGTGAAGCCGGAGCAGATTTCGGAAGATCAGATGACCCTCTTGGCGCATAACATCGCGGAGAAGATTGAATCTGAGCTGGAGTATCCGGGACAGATCAAGGTGAACCTGATTCGTGAAACACGGGTTCAGGATTACGCAAAATAAGGAAATAAAGAAGACCCCGACGCTTTAAAGCGTCGGGGTCTTCTTTTATTCTTTCGGTTCATCGTGCCTGTGATTGGTGGGGTAGCCCTTCTTTTGTTGCTCTCTCCAATAGGAGGCATCCACCGCCTCCTCCATATGAATATCATGACCACAGTTGTGGCATTTTTGGGGAGCCAACAGCATCCTTCGGCCCAGATGAGCTCCACAGTGCGGACAGCGCCAGTATTGATAATCCAATACGCTGGACACGATGAGCAGAATTCCCGCAAGGATTAGGAGTGGCTTGCGAAGCTCCGGATTGGGTCCGAAGAAAGCAAGCACCGCGGAGGCAATCGTCAACACTTCCAAGAGGAGATACGTCCATTTTACAATTTTTAATTTCACCGGATTCCTTCTTTCTCTTTTCTTTTTTTCAGTAATTCATAGGCACCAAAAGCGAACAGTGCCCCAAGGGACAGGGCCAGACCCAGCTTCAGGTAGGGGAGCTCATAGCTCAAGCGAACCCTCTTTGCACCGGGCTGGATGGGTAATGCCATGAGACTATCCAATACCTTAATGGGCCTTACTTCCTTACCGTCGATGGTGGCTGTCCAGCCCATATCATAGGGAAGAGACACCAATAGATAGGGGGTGTTTGCCGTGGGCCGAATCGTTCCCTCAATGAGCTGATCGGAGCATTTTTCCACCTGCAGGCCCCCTTTCTGTTGAAAGTTGACCTCGTCTTGCAAGTCCGATTCACTGAGCGTGAAGAGAGAGATGTTGTTCATGTCCATGCTCAGCTTCTTCTTGTCGAGAGCGACCTTGAATTCTTCCACCGTGGATTTCGGGTTCGCCTCTTTCAGGTTAACGAGTTGGGAGGTTCGATGGGAGCCCCCTCTTTTATTTTCCAAGGACTTTCCGTTGATCGATAATTTTGAGTTTTTGTTGTTCAAGGTGTTGGAAACCGTCAGATAGTTGGAAGCGTGTTCCACGGTGGGAATCCGATAGACCAGAGAAGCCTCCAGCTCCTTATCGGAGGATTCCCGCGTGTAGGTGGTATATTTTTTCCCTTCTTTTTTTACCAGGTTGGTTACCTCCGGATCGGGCATGGTTTCCAGCTTGAAGTAGTTGATGGTGCCATCCTTACCGTCCAAAACATTGGCAACCTCATCCTGCCAGTCCAAGGGGTTGGCCCGCTCTGCGTGAAGGTCGGGAAGTTTCTTTTCCGCCAACAGACCCAGGGGCATCCAATAGGGATTTTCCATGACCTGAAGAAAGGTGGTGTCCTGTACCTTCGACATATTCTTCAAATCGGGTCGATGACTGCGTAAGCGGAAGTTGTTTTTTCCTTGAAAATGCATCATCGATTCATTTCTGGGAGTCAGATAGTACTTCACGGAAAAGAGGGCGTCCGTGAATTTGGTGGGATTGGTTCCATTGATCGAGTTATTGGTCACATAGAAGCCGAAGTCGCTGAGAAGATCGATGGAGTTTCGATCCAAGGCGGAATTGAAATGGGTGAGACCCGGTAATTGGAAGCGCATTCCATCGTTATTGTCGTGCATAAAGGTCTTCTCAATTCGGTAGAAGCTGTGGGCGTCCGGTCGATACTTGTTGGCAACCGACCGAAGAATCGCATCATAGCTTTGAAACTCTTCCAGGGATTCATAGTTGTAGCTGCCGGTGTGAACCCCGGCATTGAGAGCGAGTTCCAAAAAGAGCAGAAGGCAGAATAACGGTACCATCCACGGCCGCTTCCGTCCTCTTTGGCGTATAATTTGTCGGAGAAGGAGGAGCAGAAGCAACCAGAAAATGCCGGCGCCCAGAAGATGAAAATAGGTCAAAAAGGGGAATGAGGCCAGTTGAACGCCAAGGTAAAGGAAGACCAGGGCAATTCCCAGAAGGAGGAAGGTCGTTCTTCGTTTTCCGAGTTTTTCCATCCGCATCCACTGGCGGAAGGCCAGCACGCAAAGCAAAAAGGAGAACACCCAGGAAAAGCGATATTCGTACCAGATGGGATATTGCATGCCGTGCCAGAAGACGTTCAGCTTATCGATATTCATGGAAAGAAACAAAAAGAGGAGGAGGACAAACGCAGAAATCCGCTCCTTTTTAGAAATTCTCCGTTCACCAAAGTAAAATATCGCGAGGAAAAGAGTGAGACTTCCCGTAAACACGTTGGGCAGACCACTGGGCACTTGATCGTAGTTAAAGGCAGCGGGAAGCAACTTAGAAAAAAAGTCGACCGGAAAATAGCGGAAGGTCCAATTGGCAACCACTTCTGAGCGGTAGGTGCCCTTGCTCAGCGCAACGGAATAGAGGCTGGGCAGAAGCAACCAGCAGGTCATGAGGGCGGCAAGAACCGAGAAGAAAGCAAACCGAAGGTAGGAAACAATTTGAACCTGCACCCATTCCCTTTTGGAAAAGGAAGAATTTCGATCCTGCCTTAACAAATAATAAATCATGAAAAGTCCAAGAAACACACATCCCATGAAGCCAATGTAAAAATTGCTGACGATCATTGCCAGAAGCAAAAGGACATAGGCGAGTGGATTTTTCCCGTTGACCACGCGCTCCGCCTGGTGACAGACCAGGGGAAACAAAATCAAGGGATCTATCCACATATGGTTCAACAGATAGGCGGTGGAGAAGGAGCACAAGCCATAGCAGACGGCGATGACGACCACACGATAATCATGCCCGTGTTCGCTTTTTATGAGGAAGTAGGCCATCGCCATGGAGGCTAGCCCTAATTTTAACAGCTGACTGAACTCGATGGCATAGGGCATAAAGCGAGAGGGAAGCAGGAAAAAAAGCAGATTGAAGGGGCTCATCATGTAATACGAAAAAGTTCCCGCCATCTCTCCACCCAGCGATTTGGTGAGACTGTAGAAAAAACCGCCCGGTGAGTGGAGGGCATGCCGAAAGGCTTCGTAGAAGCCGACGTATTCATTTCGCAAATCCACCGCCATGGTCGTATTTCCTCCGAAGGGAAAAATACCGGCATAGATGAATCCGGGAATCATGCAAAGGATGCTGATGACAAAGCTTGCCCAGAGCAATTTCGCCGTGGGAGTCAGGTGCCGAAAAGGGCGTGCGTAAAGCACGCCCTTTTTTAGGCCGGAAAATTCATAGTGAGCTTGGTTGGTAATCTCTTCTTTTACTTCCATCGCTTCTCCTTCCCAGAGGGGAATCCTTATTGTTGAGGTTTATAGCTGTCACGCAGGGTGACGATTCGATTAAAAATCGGACGTCCTTTCGTGGAATTCTTTGCATCTTCAATGAAGTACCCCTTGCGCATAAATTGATAATGCACTTCCTCTCCCAAATGGTCAATGACCCAGGGTTCCACATAGGAATTCATTTTCTCCAAAGATTCGGGGTTGATCAGATCCAGGTAATCTCTTTCATCCTGATCGGGATTTTCCACGATAAAGAGGGGATTGTAGTTTCGAATTTCCACGGCTTTGGCATCCTTGCAGGGCAGCCAGTGAATCGTTCCCTTGACTTTTCGCCCATCGGGAGCATTACCGCCATAGCTCTCCGGATCATAGCTTCCATGAACCACGGTCACGGTTCCTTTTTCATCCGTTTCATAGGAAGTACAGGTGACAAGATAGGCACTCTGCAGGCGAACTTCGTTTCCCACGTAAAAGCGACGATATTTTTTGGGAGGCTCAATCTCAAAATCGTCTCGATCGATCCACAATTCCTTACGGAAGGGAATCTGATGCTCGCCCATGGAATCATCCTTCGGATGATTTTTAATGGTACAAAGCACTTCTTCATCCTCCGGGAAATTATCGATCACCAGGCGAATTGGATCGAGGACGGCCATGGCCCGGGGTGCGGTGTTGTTGAGATCTTCTCTTACACAGTAGTCCAAAAACTGATGATCCACAACGCTATCCACCTTGGCAACACCGATGCGATCACAGAAATTGCGGATGCTTGCCGGTGTATACCCCCGGCGACGCAGACCGGAAAGGGTCGGAAGCCGGGGATCATCCCAGCCATCGACGATGTCATTTTCCACCAAGTAGCGCAGTTTTCGTTTTGACATGAGGGTGTATGTGAGGTTTAGACGCGCAAATTCAATCTGTCTGGGTTTGGTCTCCACATCACAATTTTCCACAACCCAGTTGTAGAGGGGACGATGCGCTTCAAATTCCAAGGAACAAAGGGAATGCGTGATTCCCTCAAAGGCATCCTCCAGGGGATGGGCGAAGTCGTACATGGGATAAATTTTCCAGGTGTCTCCCGTGCGATGATGAACCTGGTGAGAAATTCGATAGATCACAGGGTCCCGCATGTTGATATTGCCACTGGCCATGTCGATCTTCGCCCGCAGTGTCTTGGATCCATCCTCAAACTCGCCCTCTTTCATTCTTTGGAAAAGCGCCAGGCTCTCCTCAATGGGGCGGTTACGATAGGGGCTCTCTTTGCCCGCTTCCGTTAAGGTTCCCCGGTACTCCCGAACCTCATCAGCTGTGAGTTCGTCCACATAGGCCAGTCCCTTTTTAATCAGCACACAGGCGCATTCATACATGCGGTCAAAATAGTCGGAGGCAAAGTAGAAACGATCGTCCCAATCATAGCCCAGCCAATGAACATCTTTTTTGATCTGCTCAACGAAGGATTCATCTTCCTTGATCGGATTGGTATCATCCATTCGCAGGTTACAGAGACCCCCGTATTTTTCAGCCGTTCCGAAATTTATACAGATGGCCTTCGCATGGCCAATGTGAAGATAACCGTTCGGCTCCGGAGGAAAACGAGTATGAATGGATTGCCCATAAACACGCCCTTCGGGTTGCAGCTCCTCATCGATAATCTGGTGAATGAAGTTGCTGGATTCCTTTTCTTCCGTCGTGTTTGTTGTTGCATCTTGCTTCTTTACATCGGTCATAAGTTCCCTCCTAACGTTTCCTGATTGCACTATTTTATCATGAAAATAGGATTTTCTCCATGAGCGGGACCCCGATCAATAGGGACAGGGCAACCGCAATGAGAACCAGGGCAGTGCCGAATTTCAACACCTGAATGGGATTGCTCAAGCCGCTGCTTCCTGCCAGGGCAACGTTCGGATGGGCCGGCGGAGTGGCAAAGGAACAGGAAGACAGAAAGCCGATAAGCACGGCGAGCAGGGGGGCGAGTCCCGGTTGAAACTCCATGCAGAGCGGAAAAGCGATGGCGGAAACGACGGTCACCGTGACCATGTTGGAACTCAAATTTGTTTCCACCGCCGTCCAAAGTGCGATTATGAAGCAGAACATCAAAATGGACTGGTTGCTCAACACGGGACGCAAGGCTTCCTGCAGAATCTTCGTGATCGCTACTTGCGGGTGGGTAAAAGCCGCACCAAAAGCCAGGGTGGATGCCGTCATCATCAATGCGGGCCAGGAGACCGTGCTCATGTCCTGTCGGAGATCCAGATACGCTTTTCCCTTCGTGTTTCGAAGAAGAAGAAGGATCACTACGCCAACCATGGGGGGAACTGCCAGACCCAATTTTCCCAGCAGCGGAACTTTTTTAAGGAAGGGAAGAAGTCCGGGACCAATCCAGAGAAGAATCACGAAGAAATAGATGCCAAGGACCACCTTTTCCTCCCGTTCCAGTCTCAGTGCGGTCTTTTCCGAGGATGCTGCCGTTTTCATGGTTTTCGACTTCAAGGGGAGAAAAATGCGAAACAGGAGAAGCATGCACAGAAAAGTGAGAAGGCCGAGAAGAATGGCGGGAATGGAATATTCCAGAGCAGAAATGCTTCTCCCGCTGATCGACGAGAGAAAGCCCATCGCCATCGTGGGAAACACATGAGCGATCGGGGTCATGCCGGAACTGATGGCAATGGTAAAACAGGTTCCGAGCATCAGCCGGTTGGCCAGCGCGTCTTTCTCGGTGAGTTTCATCTGCCGACACAGCTCCTGCAGGAGGGGATAATACAGCAGAAATAATACGGTGGGGGAGAGGACGAGCCCCAGTAAACCGGCGGAAACAAAAACAGACAGACACAATTTTTGCCCCGATCCTCGGGCAAAAGAGGAGTGAATAAAGTACTCCGCCACATGGCGGATAAATCCTGTTTTCGAGAGTGCTGCCGTCAACAAAAAAGTGAAAAGCAAAAAGAGAAAGGTGGGATTTCCGAAGGCGGCCGGGAATATGACCTTGGTTCCCAAATCCGGGATCATCGTTAGGGCAACCAGTGCCAAAATACTGGGCCAGCCGATTTCCACGGTCATCCAAAGGACTAAAGTCGTCGTAAAAATCGCCAACACGAGGGTGGAATTCCAGGAAAAATGGTCTCCTCGGAGAAAAACGGCAACGAGCCCTCCCAAGACCAAGGCGAGGATAAGTTTCCCCCACAATTTCCCCGATGGGAACATTTTTATTGACGCATTTTTAGACATTTCTAACCCCTTTCATTGAAAAGTATCAAACATGTGATTATATTACCATAGGGAGGGCATAAGAAAGCTAGTTTGTTTTTCAGGATTCACCTATAAAATCCCATATAAATGGAGGACTTGAAAAGCAATGTTCATGGAATCATAGCGAATGTGATGGAAACTTGTCATCCGAAAACATGGAAAAGGGGAAATTATGGCTGATACAACAAATGAGGTAAAAGAAACGGATCAGGGGGAGAATAAGGTTGGTCTATTCGGACTGGTCGCACTCACGGTAACCACCGTTGGCGGGGCGGGCCTATTCAATCTTCCGGGAGATTTGGCAAAACTGGCGGCACCGGGACCCGCCTTAACCGCCTTGGGCATTGCATCCCTGGCCTTTGCTACTTTTGTTTTTTGCCTTAAATACCTCCAGGACCATTATCCGGAGCTCGATGCGGGAATTTTCAGCTTTCCGGAAAAGGGATTTGGAAAGTTTGTCGGCTTTCTTTCCTGTATCGGCTACTGTCTTTCTGTGGTCATCGGTAACGTCTCATTAGGCGTTCTGTCCGTCAGCTCCCTGGGATACTTCTTTCCCATTTTCCGGGGAGGAACCACCCTGCCAAGCCTCATCCTCTGCTCGGCTCTTCTATGGTCCTTCTTCTTTATCAGTTCCAGCGGAGGGAAAACCGCTTCTCTGATGAACGCCATCATCTGGATCGCAAAAATGGTTCCGATTGTGGTTTTTATTGTGGTGATGATTTTTGCCTTCCATCCACAAATTCTCTCTGAGAACCTGTGGACGAATGCCTTTCAGGGTCCCGAAGATGCGCAAACGGTAAGCGACCAGATATCCTTGGCTCTCTCTTCCACCATCTGGGTCTTTGTCGGTGTCGAGGGCTCTCTCATCTATTCTGCACGGGCGAAATCGAAGAGACAGGCCTCCCAGTCCATTGTGATCTCATATATCGTGATTGCCGTCATGTATCTCTTGTTGATTCTACTGAGTTTCGGGGCTCTTTCCCAGCAGGAAGTGGCGGAGAAATCCGTACCCGCCCTCAGTGGCATTCTTGGTTCTGTTGTCGGTGATTGGGGCTCCATTTTGATGAACTTCGGGATCTTCCTCTCGGCGGCGGGTTGCTGGTTTGGTTGTTGCCTCCTGGCGGGGGAGATTATGGATGTGGCTGCCAAGCGAAAGATTTTCCCCCGCATCTTTGGAAAGGAAAATAAAAAGGGGCAGCCGGTGAATGCCTATCTGATCTCCACTATCATTCAGCAGGGCTTTCTCATCACCATGCTCTTCAATCAACAGATCTACCATGTGATGGCCCTTTTTGCTTCCAGCACCATGTTGGTTCCTTATTTCACGGTCAGTCTCAGCATGATCAAGCAGTCTCACGAGATTGAGAAGAAGTTCAACTGGAAGGTCTTGGTGGGGGGTCTTTCCACCATTTCCATGGCCTACCTCCTATACTCCACAGGCTGGAAATATGTTATCATCACCGCCCTCTTGTTTGCCCCCTGCATCGGCATTTACTTCTGGGCACGAAAACAAAACAAGGAGAAATTTCTCCGCCCCTTTGAATGGGTGATTGCCATCGGCATCGTGGCCCTTGCCATCACCAGTATCGTATTGATTTCCAATGGGACGATCGATCTTTTGCGGATGTAAGATAGGCTCACCCCTTTTCCTTGCCGAATTCTCGGAAAAGGGGGAACACGAATAAATATCATGGAAAACGAAATTTTAAAAAAAGTTTGACGATTGTCGATTGATTTGCTATAGTAACAGCGTATAGAAAATTTCGAGGGAGTAGTAAAAAGCCTCAGTCTTCCCCAGCGAGCTCTGAATGGTGTGAGAGAGCGGAAGAAAACTTTTGAACGTGTCCTCGGTAAAATGTCTTTCGAATCCATAGGAAGATCGCTGGTCAGCGTTATGACAAAGAGGTTGGAAATCCAACAAGCAGAGTGGTACCGCGATGATTCGTCTCTGGTTGCTGGGTTTTTTTATTTATCCAATTATTTCGGAGGAGAGCGTGATGAGTCAAGTAGAGGGAAAATTGGCAAGCCTGGTTTCCCAGGCGCTAAAAGAGTTGTATAGCTTAGAAGATTTCAAGGTAAATATTGAAATTCCTAAGAACAATCAGTATGGAGATTATGCAACGACTGCTGCGATGCAGCTGGCCGGAAAACTTCACCGCAATCCTCGAGAAATCGCTGAGGAGATCAAAGGCAAGCTCGAAGAGGACCACGATTTTATCGATACCGTTGAGATTGCCGGGCCCGGTTTTATCAATTTTCGCGTGAAGAAAACTTCCTTAGCCCAAGTTATTAACCGAATTCTTGAGGAAGGAGCAGACTACGGACATAACGAGGCGGGGAAAGGAACCCACATCCTCGTCGAATATGTTTCTGCAAATCCCACCGGGGATTTACACCTGGGTCACGCTCGCGGTGCGGTATGGGGAGACTGCCTCTGCCGTCTCCTGAAAGCAAGTGGTTTTGATTGCCTGCCGGAGTATTACATCAATGATGCAGGAAATCAGATGATTAATCTGGGAAAATCCGTCTATGCGCGTTATGCCGAATATTTTGGGGAAAAAGTGGAAATCCCGGAAGACGGCTACATGGGCGAAGATGTGAAAAACATCGGTTATGAACTGGCAGAAGAGCTTGGAGATGAATGGCTACATAAAGAAGAAGGCCGCATCGACTTCTTCCGGGAGCAGGGTCGGAAGCGGGAGCTTGATAAGATTGAGAAGGATTTAAAGGATTTCCGGGTCCACATGGAATCCTGGATCTCCGAGAAGAAGCTATATGAATCCGGTCGTGTGGATGAATGCGTAAAAGAGATGACCGAATCGGGGCTTACCTATGAGAAGGATGGCGCTCTTTGGTTCTCTTCCACGAAGTGGGGGGATGACAAGGACCGCGTTCTCGTAAAGGCGGATGGAGCATTGACCTACCTGACCCCGGATATCGCAAACCATATTTACAAGTTTGAGCGTGGCTACAACAAGCTGGTCAACCTCTGGGGAGCGGATCACCATGGATATATCGCTCGTATGAAAGCGGCGATGCAGGCCTTCGGTCATGAGAAAGACGATCTGGAGATTGACATCATCCAGATGGTTCATCTTGTGGAAGATGGAAAAGAAGTAAAGATGAGCAAACGTAGCGGAAATGCCATTACGATTCGTGAGCTCATTGAGGACATCGGTGTCGATGCCGCCCGTTACTTCTTCGTGAGCCGGGCAGTGGAAAGTCAACTGGACTTTGACCTAACCCTGGCGAGAAAGCAGACCACAGAGAACCCGGTTTACTATGTGCAATACGCACATTCTCGTGCTTGCGGCGTTTTGAGAAATGCCGAGGGTTATGAGAAAAAGGAAAGCTACGATCTGCTAACGGATGAGAAAGAAATCGACCTATTAAAAATGATGAACGAGTTCCCGGACGTTGTGGCGGATGCTGCCATAACGCGGAGTCCAAACCGTATCTGCAATTACCTGCAAAAGTTCGCCTCACTTTTCCACAGCTATTACGGAAGCTGTAAGATGAATGACCCCGAACATAAGGAATTGAGCAACGAGCGGTTGGCTTTCGTGGATGCCGTTCGTACGGTCATCGCCAATGCCTTGGAGTTAATCGGTGTCAGTGCACCGGAAAAAATGTAGTATTTTACCGCAAATCAACCAGAGTTCCAGATTTAGGATAGATCTTCAGCATAAAATGCACAATAAAGTCTCTTATTTGTAAAAAAAGAGGCTTTTTTGTGCGTTTTTTTATTTTTTACTGGAAATAATCACTTTTCTTTCATATAATGGACTAGGAGCGGAAAGGAAGAGCAGATAGATGCATGAATTTTCCGTAAAAATTCATGCTAAATTTGACAAACCTTTTCTCTCTACAAAAAAAATATATGCTGAGAATCTATTGTAAGGAGGAACTATGAAACCAATTCATGTAACTAGTGAAATCCAAAAGTTGAAGAAGGTTCTTGTTCATCGTCCCGGAGACGAGCTCAAGTTCTTGACTCCGAACACTTTGGAAGAACTCTTATTCGATGATATCCCTGACCTGGTAAAGGCTCAGAAAGAGCATGACTCTTTTGCGGAAATTCTTCGTAATGAGGGTGTGGAAGTCGTTTATCTGGAAGATTTAATGGCTGAGACTTTGGATGCGAATGAGGGACTTCGGGACAAGTTTTTGGAAGAATTCCTTGATGATGCAAACGTTAAGTCGCCCCTGTATCGTGATGCGTTAACCGAATTCTACAAGGGAATCAAAGACACCAAGGAATTTGTTCTTAAGACCATGGCCGGCGTAAGCCTTAAGGAGCTGGGAGACCTTCATTCTGACACGCTTCCCGGACGTATGGAAAAGAACTCTTTCTTGGCGCTGAACCCGATGCCCAACCTGTACTTCACTCGTGATCCTTACGCTTCCTGCGGAGACAACGTAATTATCAACCATATGTTCTCCACCACCAGAAACCGTGAGACCATTTACAGTGATTATATCTTCAAGAATCACCCCGAATACAAGGGCCAGGTAACTGACCTTTACGGAAGACACAACCAACACCACATCGAGGGTGGCGATGTCTTCAATTACTCCAAGGACACTCTGTTCATCGGTATTTCTCAGCGTACCACCGCCGATGCAATCCAGGTATTAGCAAAGAACATCTTCTTTGGACCTGCTAAGACCGAGATTAAGCGCATCTGCGCATTCAGCATTCCCGTAAGCCGTGCTTTCATGCACTTGGATACGGTATTTACTCAGATCGATACGGATGCCTTCACCTATCATCCCGGTATCGAGAGCACGCTCCAGGTATTTGAGTTAACTCCCGATAAAGATGAGACCATCAAGATCAATGAGTTCGAGGGCAGCCTCGGTGATATTCTTGCTCGTATCATGGGCATGAAGGAAGTTCGCCTCTTCCCCTGCGGCGGTGGAGATCCCATGGCAGCAGAGAGAGAGCAGTGGAATGATGGTTCCAACACCTTGACCATCGCTCCGGGCAAAGTTGTGGTTTACAAGCGCAACTATGTAACCAATGAGATGCTGAAGAAGAGCGGCATCAACCTCATTGAGTTAGATGCAGACAACCTGACCGTAGGTCGTGGCGGCCCACGCTGCATGTCCATGCCTTTAGTAAGAGAGGACGCTGAGTAATCAGCTTCTCAAGAATTGAAGAAGTGTAGACAGGTCGGATTCATTTATTCTATAAATGAATCCCTCCTGTTTTTCAGCCAAAAAATAGATAAGTAATTAATAAAGGAGATTTACTAATATGCCAATTAACTTTCAAGGAAAAAGCCTCTTGGGCTTAAAGTTCTTTACTCCCGATGAAATCAACTACCTCATCGACTTAGGCGAGCAGTTCAAGAAATTGAAAATGACTCGCACGCCGCATCGTTACTTGGAAGGAAAGAACATCGTTCTTCTGTTTGAAAAGACTTCGACCCGTACTCGTTGCTCTTTTGAAGTCGCCGGTCGCGACCTGGGCATGGGCGTAACCTACTTGGATCCCGGTTCCAGCCAGATGGGAAAGAAAGAATCCATCGAGGATACCGCAAAGGTATTGGGACGTTTCTATGACGGAATTGAATACCGTGGATTTGATCAGAAATTAGTAGAAGCATTGGCAAAATATTCTGGAGTTCCCGTATGGAACGGCTTGACCGATGATTTCCATCCCACCCAGATGATTGCGGATATGTTGACCTTAAAGGAAAACTTCGGTCGTCTTAAGGGCCTGAAGTTTGTCTTCATGGGAGACTGCCGCAACAACGTATCCAATTCCTTGATGGTTGTGTGCGCGAAATTAGGTGTGAACTATGTTGGCTGTGGTCCTAAGGAACTTTGGCCCAAGCAGGAACTCATTGATGAAGCAAAGGTATTTGCTGAGGAAGCGGGTTCCACCATCGAATTCACGGAGGATGTGAAGGAAGGTACCAAGGGAGCTCACGCAATCTACACGGATATCTGGGTTTCCATGGGTGAGCCGGATGAAGTTTGGGCAGAGAGAATTGAACTGCTCCACAACTACAAGGTAACTCCCGAAGTTTTGGATAATGCAGACAAGGAAGTAATCTTCATGCACTGCCTGCCTTCTTTCCATGATCTTCATACCACCATTGGTAAGGAAGTTAACGAGAAGTTCGGTGACAAGTATGACCTCAATGGCATGGAAGTTTCCGACGATGTATTCCTTGGCAAACACAGCAGAGTCTTTGATGAAGCAGAGAACCGTATGCACACCATCAAGGCCATCATGTTTGCAACCCTGAAGTAGTAGGGGAGGGTTTATGACCAAAGAGAGACTAGTCGTTGCGCTGGGCGGAAACGCCCTGGGAAAAACTCCGGAAGAACAGCTGGAACTCGTAAAGATCACCGCGAAGACCATTGTTGATCTTTCGGAAAAATATGATGTGATTATCGGCCATGGAAACGGTCCTCAGGTCGGTATGATTAACAACGCACTGAGTTTCTCTGCAAAGAATGGCGGGAACACCCCCGCCATGCCCTTTGCAGAGTGCGGAGCAATGAGTCAGGGATACATTGGCTATCATCTCATGCAGGCAATTCAAAACGAGCTCCAAGAGAGAAAGCTGGAAAAGCCGGTTACTTGCTTGGTGACGCAGGTTGTCGTGGATAAGGATGATCCGGGATTCAAAAATCCCACCAAGCCAATCGGTTCCTTTATGACCAAGGAAGAAGCGGAGGAAGCGGAAAAGGCAACGGGAGACACCTACGTGGAAGATGCCGGTCGCGGTTACCGTCGTGTCGTTGCAAGCCCGATGCCTCAGGAAATCATCGGTCTGGATACCATTGAAACCCTGGTACAGGCCGGAACCATCGTCATCACCGTTGGCGGTGGCGGAATCCCCGTTGTAAAAGCGGAGGACGGCAAGCTCAGTGGGGTAGCGGCTGTGATTGATAAGGATCGCTCCAGCTCTCGTCTTGCTTTGGACGTCAAAGCGGACCGCTTGGTGATTCTTACCGCCGTCGACCAGGTTGCCATTCGCTTTAACAAACCGGATCAAAAGAATTTAAGCTCCATCAATACCGAGGAAGCCAAGAAATACATTGAGGATGGGGAGTTTGCTCCCGGTTCCATGCTTCCGAAGATTGAAGCTTGCTTAGATTTTGTGGAGAACAGTGATAAGGGAACCGCTTTGATCACTTCTTTACAAAAAGCAAAGGAAGCCTTGGAGGGCAAAACGGGTACGGTCATCGAAAGATAGACGGCTATCAATTTACAATTGAATAATATAAGATGTCCGAGATAGTCTGGAGGGACAACAATTGAAAGGAGTTTATTATGGCTAATGCAAAAGAAGATCAAAGGTTAGAAACGGCTCCAAAGAAGGAAAAGCATCCTCTTTCGGCATTTTCTATCCTGGTCATCCTGCTCGGAATTCTATGCATTATTTCCTGGTTCTTGAACGGGGCACAGATCAGTGACTCGATCATTAAAACCTTGGACCCGGAAACCTATGGTGACCTGCTTGACACCGTGAAAAACGGGGGACACGTGCAGGTTGTCGCCGCTAAGTTTAGCGATTTTCTCATGGCAATTCCGAACGGCTTTGTGAACGCTGCAGAGTTATTGATGTTTATCATCGCTCTCGGTGGCTTCCTCAACGTGGTTATGAAGACCGGTGCTTTGGAAGCAGGCATTAATGCCCTCGTTCACAAGATGCATGGAAGAGAAGAAATTCTAATTGTCGTATTAATGTTCCTATTTTCATTGGGTGGAACGACCTACGGAATGGGGGAAGAGACCATCGGTTTCTACGCCTTCATCACCTCTGCGATGGTTATCGCGGGCTTTGATTCTGTCGTAGCGCTGTCCACCGTATTGATTGGTTCCGCCGCTGGATGTCTGGGGTCAACAATCAACCCCTTTGCTACCGGCGTGGCTTTGGATGCCTTAAACTCCGTGGGTATTAAAGCAAACAGTGGTCTCGTGTATTTAGTGGGTGCTGTTCTGTGGCTCGTGGTGATTGCCATCGCGATTGCCTACACCCTTCACTATGCAAAGAAGGTGAAAAGGGACAAGGGATCCACCATTCTTTCTCTCAGAGAACAAGAAGTAATGAAAGAAAACTTTGGAGAAGAGGATCCAAACCGTCACATCGAATTCACGGGACGCCACAAGGCGATTCTTATCGTTTTTGCCATTTTATTTATCGTTATGATCGCTTCCTTAATCTCTTATAAAGACCTGGTCTTTGGTGGGGATGCGGATGCCTACACGAAAGCGCTTGGTTGGACGAGCTTTATGACTGGAGAACCTCTAGGTTCCTGGTACTTCCTGCAACTAGCAGCATGGTTTACCTTGGGTTCCATTATCATTGCTGTCATCAACCGCAGCAGCGAGCATCAGTTCATCGATGACTACATTGACGGCTCGAAGGACCTCTTATCCGTCGGTTTGATCATCGCGGTATCACGTGGTATCACCGTTTTGATGTCGCAGACTCACATGGATTTCTGGATTTTGGATCAGTGCTCACATTTACTGCAGGGTGTGCCCGGTGTCGTATTCATTCCTTTGGCATTTGGCGTTTATATCCTGTTGAGCTTCTTGGTTCCTTCCACTTCGGGTCTGGCGGGACTTTCCATTCCGGTGATGGGTGGCTTGGCTGCTCAGCTGGGCTTCAATCCCTCAATCATGATCAATGTTTTCTGCGCCGGATCCGGTGTGGTAAATATGGCAACCCCGACTTCCGGAATTGTAATGGGTGGTGTAGCCTCCTCGAAGGTGGAATACTCAACCTATCTGAAGTGGGTGTTTAAACTCTTAATTGCCATTGCTGTTGCATGTATCATCATCTTGACCATCGCAGAAGCCCTGGTGTAAGGCGATGATTCACAGCCTTTACGTACAGAAAAGAGGAAGCGAAAGCTTCCTCTTTTTTTGTTGTTAAAATTCTCGATCGAAAGAGAGCAGACAAGGGACAAATGTCTTCCTTCGAAAAAGAAGCTGCCACGAAGAAGGAAAATCAAAAAAACCATAATGAGTTTGTCTTCCTGTTCGTCACCGGAAAACGAATGGAGACAGAAGGGGTGGCATGCAGTTCCTCCATTACAACCTCGGCATCTCATGGTTTAATAGCTCTTGCAGTCAGCTTTGACGGAACGACACGGGAGTGGGGGATCAACCATCAAATCTGTGGAGAAGCATTTTTCGATAAAAATAATGTCACAAAATCAATATTTTGTGACAAGCGAGAGGAGGAGAAATAAGGCAAGCCACAGGCTGCCTTCCGGTTCCTTTTTGTCCGGCATACTGTTCTTTCACCTCTTCGAATTCATTCTCCGGATTGTGCTCCTCCCATTTTGCGCACAAAAAGGCACCGCCTTGGTCCTCACCAACGCGGTGCCTTGCTTTCTTTCCGACTCGATGAACGCCACGGTATTACCAGGGACGTCCTTTCGCTTGAAGGATATCCTTCCTCCAGAACGTGATACGAGACACCTCACTTTGATAAGACTCTTCCAGCTCTTTATAGAAGCTATGTAGCTGTTGAAAATCTTCATCGGTTGCCATGGCTTCGCCATAAACCATCTTTTCCAGCGTTTGCGCCAGGTCTTGGTAATCCGCCAGCGGTTTATGATCCCGGATCGCCAAATTTTGCAGAATCTGACGAATGGAATCCTTGGCTTCGATGGAAACACCGTGTAAGCGCAACAGCCGTTTACAGTGCTTCCAAACCCGGCGGAACAGCTCATTCTTATCGGGGAAAGTCGCCAAACTCGAAGCATCGAGTCGCCTCTTATAGGAACGGTATTTCCAGAGAATAAAGCAGAGAATCACAATTGTTATTAATATAACAATCCCAAAGATCCATAGACTTGCCTTCCCTGCGGATCCTGCATCCTTGTCCTTACCGGAATCCGATAAATCGGGCACATTGGGCTCCTCCGGCTGGAATTCGGAACTCTGTGAGGATTCTTCGGGAGTGGAACTGGTGGATTCGGAGGAGGCAACCGCTTCTTGCGAAGTCTGGGATTGACTTTCCTGGGGCTTGTTATTCCCCGTCCCCTCCGGATCTACCCCACTGATCTCCGTGACGTGGCTGCTTGGAGTGGCTTCAATGGGATACCAGCCCATGTCTTCCGTCTCCAATTCCACCCAAGCATGTGCCTGCTTGGCGGTGATGGCTCGCTGGATCACCTCCTGCTTACCGGCAGGTGCCTGCGGCACAATAAAACCTTCGGTATAGCGGGTGTGATAGCCGATATCCTCTAAGAGCAAGGACCAGCAGCTGGCAAAGTAGACACAGTACCCCTTCTTCTCTTTCAAAAAATGACTGAGGAAGTCCTCGGTATCGGGAATCTCAGAAACCTGCAACTCATATTGATAGTTCTTCTGAAAGTGGTCGCGTAAGGCCAGCAAAAGATCCGAGAAGGAGGAATGCTCCTCTTGATAGAGAATCTTCGCCAGGGCGGGATCCCCTTTTTCAACGGTTTTCCGCAAAGCGCTTTTGGGGGCGGATTTTTTTGGCTGAAGCAGGGTCATGGGAATCGTGCCCTGTGGTGTCTGCCAGTTATTGATGACGGGAACGACATGGTCCAAGAGGACCGCTCCAAATTGGTTATAGTATTCCTCAGAGACCAGCATTCCATTGTTACTATAGAGGAATCCCGCGCCTGTTCCGTATTCCGCCTGGGCCTTGTCGGGTTTCATGCCATTGGGCGGCAGCTTTCCGAGTTGCGTGACATTCCCGGGTTTGCCACCGTGGAAGACGATCCGGTTCGGATTTACCGTTTGGATGGAATAGATCTTGGGAACAAACATGCCCGTCTGGAAAGCCTTGTCCATCGACGCCTTGTCCTTAAACCAAAAATTCTTGGCAATCGGCGAGGTGAAATCCTCATAATAATTTTTTTTTGGATGGAAGGGCTGCAGGATCTGCTGGCTGGAAAGGGACCAGGAGTGCCCATCAAAGGAGTCATAGGAGGCTCCCTTTAAATAGAAAGCGGTCTCTTCCCCATTCACATAGAGATAGGTCTCATCACTCAGCGTGACGGGGCCGCCGACGCGCAGATTTCCCTGGGGATAAAAACCCAATTCCTGCAGGGAAAAGCTACGAATTTCTCCCCCCTCGGTGGGAATAAACTCATTTAATTTCTTGGAGATGCTCTGATGATAAAAGGTCTCCGGCGGGATGATCGCTTGCAGGAGAAAGGTACACAGTACCAGGATGAGGCCGAACAGCAAGGGCGGCCTTTGATCGCGATTATCGGGATCCTGGCGGAAGGCATAGGAACAGTAAATGCAAAACAGTCCGGTAAGAAGCATGATGATCCAGGTCGCGGACCGATTCAGATCGCCGATATAAAACATGGGAGCAATCAATACCGCCATGTTCAGTAGAGGGATTGGCAGGATCCAATGGCTGATCACGCTGAGAAAACTTGTGACCATGGTGAAGCAAAGCAGGAAATGATTCGGGATAGCGCCTTTCGAGGGATTTAGGGTGATGGCCCATCGTAAACTTTCGCGCACGGCATTCAGGAAAGACCGCCAAAATCCTTGCGATAGAAGGGGCAATCTCAGGTCAAATCCACCCAAAATTTGGATTCCCACAAGAAGAGCGAGGATTCCACAGACCGGCAGGCTCCATTTCCAAAAATGAAAGCCCAGTCCAAAGATAGCACAGAAAAGGCCGATGGGTAAAATCAGTGACAGCATGGGCGGATGGGAAAATCCCATCAAACGGAGCAGAAAATAGGAGATGACCCAGGTGAAGAGAGAGGCCGTAAACCAGGATTGTCCGTTTTGTAAAAGGATTGAATTTTTCGAGTTTTTTATGGCCATAATTACTCCTCATCCAGCCAAATACATTCGATGGGTGACTTTTCCAGGGTGTCCACCAGGCTCTGCTTCGCAGCTTTCTTAAAGGAAACCAGGAGAAAAGAAACACCCAGCTCCTGATTTTGAAGGAGGCTTCCCACATTTTCTTCACTGAGCCGATCCACAAATATCAGTTGTTGGCGCTGCCCGAGGGGCTGTAGAAACCAGTCGCTTTTTTCCTCCACGAAGGGAAGATCGGCAAGCCATTTCTGAAAGCCGAGACGATCTTCTGCCCCTTGAAAACGGAAAATAACGGAATTCCTGGTCCCAATCTCGATGCTTTCCCCCTTTCTTAAAAGGTCTTCTCCAATCGTCCAAACCAAGCGAAGAAGATCGGAGCGAAGGCCCAACCATTTTTTCTCCTCTGCGGAAGGTTCTTTATAATAGATTCCATGGAAGATCGGTTCCGGAGCCTGAGAAAGCGCAAGCAGGTCAATAATAAAGCGAAATGGCTGTTTTTCCTGTTCGCTGTAACGCTTGATCATCCATTTTTGCATGCGAGCAGACAGCTTCCAGTGAGCGTGAGCCAAACTCTCCCCGGGATGGATGGGGTCAATGGAAAAAATTTCATCCGTCACTTCATTTTTTCGGTGTAAATTTTGCTCATAGGCGAGGGATTCCAATTTTTCGGATAGACGACCGGGCATGTCCCCCGCTTTTTTCGGTAGGCTCCATCCCTGCGGCGTAGCCTGGCGATAAATATGAGAAAACTTAAGATAAAAAAAACCGAGAAAATCTTCAAAAACCGGTTCCTTCTGGTTGAAGGAATATTTTCCCGGATAGGGATACTGATAGCTCAAAATCAGCTCACGACTCTCCCCCGGTTTTAACATAATCTCCACGGGAGGGTGAAAGCGCTTTGTCGTTTTTCGCATCTCCGGAAATCGTAGAAAAAAAGCCATGACCCGACTTTCATTGGTGAGATGGCAAATCCACTTGCCTTCCTCTTCTTCCAAACATGAGGAAGGGGAAAGCTCTAGGGAAAGATGCAACTGTTTCCGAGAAAGCAGGCTGACAAGAAGGCTCAAAATGGGCAAAAGCGTCCAGAAAAGAAGAAGGACGTGTGGAAACACTCGGAGCTTCAGATTGGCGAGAAGGAATAAGGCGATCCATCCCAGCAACCAAAAGAGAAATCGAACCTTGATGCCTCTCATTTAGGAGCCGCCGTTTCCTTTAAGATTTCCGTAATAATCGAAGCAGAGTCCATTCCGCTCCCCTTTGCCTGGGCTTTTAAAATCAAGCGATGGTCGAGAACGTCGTGCGCCAGTTCCTGAATATCATCCGGCGAAATATACTCTCTTCCGGAGAGCAGGGCATGAGCAGCCGCCGCTAATAACAACATTTGTCCGGCACGGGGACTCACGCCGAGTTCAACTTGTTCCTTCTCCCGGGTTTTCCGGCAGAGCGTGAGCACATAGTCTTTCATCTCCTCCGAGGCCTTCACAAAGCGGACCTGTTTTTGCAGTTCCACCAGCTGCTTCTCGTCGACAACGGCTTTCACATCGTTCTTCAGGCGATCCGAAGCGTTCAGGGAGATGATCTTCATCTCATCCTCCTTGGAGGGATAACCGATGGAAATTCGCATCATGAACCGGTCCAATTGTGCCTCGGGCAAGGGGTAGGTTCCCACGTGCTCAATGGGGTTCTGGGTCGCCAAAACCATGAAGGGTTGCGGCAGATCATAGGTTTTTCCATCGACCGTGACCTGGCCTTCCTGCATGGCTTCCAATAAGGCGGACTGGGTCCTTGGGGAAGAGCGGTTGATTTCATCCGCTAAGAGAATCTGCGTGCTGACGGCTCCCTCATGGAAGACAAAGTCCCCCTCCTTGGGGTTGAACATATTGAATCCGGTGACATCGGATGGCATAAGATCCGGCGTGAACTGAATCCGTTGAAAACTCAAATCAAGAGCACGCGCCAGGGCGTTCACAATCGTCGTTTTTCCGATTCCCGGAACATCCTCGATCAAAACATGACCCCCTGCCAAGAGACAGATCAACATCTTTGCGGTCACATCCTCTTTTCCAATCACGACTTTGCCAACCGCGGCGCGCACATCTTCTGCCAGCTTTTGACATTCTTTTGGTGTCTTCTCTGAAAACTTTGACATATATTTCCTCAATCCTTCCCCATTGGGTTTAATTATATTCCCCTAAGTAAGTGACATCGTTTAATATGTTCATCCATTCTTCGATGGCTTCCTCTTTTTCCTCGGGAGACAGGTCTTCCCCCATCTCGGCAGGAATGCCACGCTCGAAAGCATCTTCCCCGTATTTTGTCCACTCCTCTTGCAGATCATGATGGAAAAAAGAACCTTGATTAAGCTGCGTTACCGCTTCCTCCAGGGCATCTTCGACATGGTCCGAATAGGCCATATACTGATTTTCCGTCTCAATGCATAGGAGCGTAAAAATTCCTTGCATAAGTGTGTACTCCTTCTTTTGTCATATCTGTTACCAGTATAAACGATTGCGAACAATCCCTCAAATGGATCGCTTATGGTAGAATGAAGCCAGAAAAGAGGAAACCATGGAACAAGATTTGCCATTGATTCTAGAAGACTTTTTGCATTATATGGAATCCATTCGCGGGCTTTCCCCGAATACCATTCGTGAATACCGCTATGATCTTTCCAATTTTTTGCGATTTCTCCGAAAGAGAAGGGACCGGTTGCAGTATGGCCACACCCACCTGGATCAAATTCCCATTGATGATCTGACGGAAGATGATCTGGCACAGGTGCGACTCAACGACATGCATGCCTATCTCTCCTACTCGCCTGCCCGGGATGCCAACTCCCCCGCGAGGAGGGCCAGAAAAATCGCTTCGATTCGGTCCTTCTATAAATATATGGTGAATGTGGAAGAATACTTTGAAAAAAATCCGGCAGAAAAGCTGACCACTCCCAAGCGAAAACAGCGCCATCCTGTTTACCTCACCCTGGAGGAGGCGCTGCATCTGATTGAGACGGCGGCCAAGCAGGAGAATCGCTTCCTGAAATATCGAGATGTGGCAATCCTGGTAACCTTTTTAACGACAGGAATCCGACTCTCCGAGCTCTGTGGGATGAATGTGACTTCCCTCAAGGAAGACTCCTTTAATGTCGTAGGAAAGGGCAACAAAGAGCGTACCATCTACATCACCGATTCCTGTGGCCATGCCCTTGAAGAATACCTCAAAGTAAGGCCCAAAAACCCGCAGGAACCGGCACTCTTTCTCTCAACGCGGAAGCAGCGCATCTCGACAAGAGCCGTGCAGCATCGAATCGAAAAGCTGCTGCAAGAGGCAGGATTTGATACCCGAATCTACTCCACCCATAAACTGCGCCACACGGCAGCCACCTTAATGTATAAGGAAGGGGTGGACATTCGAACCCTGCAACGCATCCTCGGACATTCTTCCGTGGCAACCACACAGATTTACACCCATGTGGAGGATGATTTGGTAAAGAAAGCCATGAAGAAAAATCCCCTGGCCTCTCTTCCCTCATCCGATTCCTTGGAATGAGAGAGAGGATTCATTGCAAGGAAAAAGAGCCTGCTTGGAAATGACCTTTCCGCAGGCTCTTTCTTTTTAAAAGATACGTGTGGCAATGAGAACCAGCAAAGAACTGGTCAGGGTTCCGATCAAATAGTACTCTGCAAAGGCTCGATCTTTCTGGATGCGGTCAAACCGGGCCACGGATTTTGCCGTTAAAACAAAGGCAATGGCCGTATACTGGGATAAACTGCCCAGAAAAAACAGGATCATTCGCTCCAGAATCCCGATGGTGGCTCCCGCATGTACCGTGTCGGCATCATCTTTTGATTGCTCTTCCTCTTGAAAAGAAAACCGTTGCAAAAAGAGCCGAATTCCTATGGCACATGGCTTTCCCAAAAAAAGGATTCCCGTCAAAAATGGCAGAGCCCGGGAAGGAGCAGGCAATCCTCTCCCCCGCCAGGCTGCCAACCACGCCGGTTGACTGCTCGGAAGGGGAACGAGGAGGAATAGAAGAAAAAGGGTGAAGAGATGGAGACCTTGATCCAGGAGAAAAAGGCGAAAGTCACCACGCCCCTTTTTTTTTACCGTTCGGTTCTTGTTTTGCACAAGCCTCTTTCCCAAATCGATGAACCCATGAATAAGAGTGGCAAGCAAGCACAGGGACATGGGAAACCCTCCGGTCCAAAGATAGAGGCCGCTTCCCATGCAAATCCCATAGGTCAGGCAGTGGATGAGAAAAGACGACCAACGTGTTTGCTTCTCTCTCGCCAGACGGTCCCACTGGAAGTAAAAGTCCCCGAGAAAGTGACCGAATAGGAGGCTCATCCAGCTAGTCATCCCCCTCCCCCTCTCTCCATCGTTCCAGCGTATGTCCAATGGCGAGGAAAGCCTCATGTACTTCCCGATAGTGGCTGGCCTGCAGCGACCGGCTCACCGTGGATTGGGAAATCCCCAGCTGCTTTTGCACCGCAGACTGGCTTCCGCCGGATTTCCGATAGGCTGAGATAATCTCGACCTGTCGCTCGGTCCAGGATTCCTGAATAACACTGATTAAGGAAAGAAGGGAATTGATGACCTTTCCCTCACTTCGATGCTCTCTTCCCTCACAGGAAACCGCATACTGTGTATAGAGGACCGGTCGTTTATTTTCCTGCTCTTCCACTCGGTCGATCATGGCCCTTGCCTGATGATAGGCGGGGCCATCCGTTTCGTTGGAGTCTTTTGGAGTTAATAGGGTATCAATCGGACCGATGCCGATTCCAAAGCGCCAACGCTGTGGATAAAGTGCCAGCTGGAAATCCAGAAGAATCTCTCCCACCCAATTTCCGCGACAGA
>ERZ1673749.448-NODE-448-length-47117-cov-12.975564_pt1 | contig 47117 bp, 62 predicted proteins | sample MGYA00580204_ERZ1673749 | MGnify/ENA primary metagenome ERZ1673749 (study PRJEB41218, sample SAMN15661745) | gut metagenome | host: Homo sapiens | place: Canada: London | collected 2015-08-20/2019-03-30 | study: EMG produced TPA metagenomics assembly of...
TGAAGAATGTAACATTAAATGCGAAAGGAAGCGAAAGCCTCCCGACGCATTTTTTTTTACCCAGAAACAGAGAAAAAAGCCATACACGGCCACTTTATAAAGTCTGTATTGTGCGGTGTAGGTTGACAGGTTTTGCCGGGCTTTTAAGGCGAAAACCCGGAAGCGGTGGAGAGCAACAACGCTCTAAAAGGCTCCATGTCGTCCAACAGGTTTGCAGCTTTTAAGGTGAAAGCTGATACGGTTCGGGCCTCCCGACAAAAAGCACCCGCCGGATCGCGTGAAAGCCGGTTAAGAAACGCACGCCCAACAATGCAGATTTTACAAAGTGACCGGGTACGGCAAGGGCCCCGCAAAGGAGGTGAAAATGTGAGCGGATACAGATATTTGACATTAGCAGACAGGCAAAGGCTGGAGGCTCTCTATCTGGAAGGCGACCGTGTGCAGGATATAGCCGACCAGATCGGCGTCCATGTGGCCACTGTCTATAAGGAGCTGAAAAGAGGCGAAACCGGAGGGCTCGATCGGAACATGCGGCGAGAGTATAGCGCCACACTGGCCCAGCGCCGCCTTGCGGAGAACTTCAAAAGGCGAGTAAGGAAAGCCGACGAAGCCGATCGCTCGGATCTTGCCGAGGCCGTGAAGGCGTGACGTCGCAGAAAGGAAGCCATAGACATGAAAAAAGACTTTAGATATGACGCCACCCTTTTAAGCCGTGCGTCATTCCCGGCGGTACTGGAAGCAGACGGCCGCCCTTGCATTGTAGAAATAACCGTTTACCGGCTCAATGCGGTAGCAGTCACCAGCCTTATGCTCGACGGCTTCGATCCGCTGCTGAACTTTATCGGACTGAGCCCAGACGACACATACATAACACAGCATGAAGTTGAGGACATTGTAACCGTTGCACATATCAGGAAGGAGGCAGAGGCATGGCAGCACTCAACAAAGTAGCGAGCTACTTCGCTGACGAAATCCGGGACGGGATCGCGTGGGTGATTATATGGAAAACCGGGCGCAGCTGGCACGGGTACACTGCATGGCTGGATCCGGACACGGAAACCTTTGAGCCGGACGATCTGAAAAAGGCCCGCAAGGTTTTAGAGGAAGATCCGAACGCCGTCATGCTGAACGGCTACTACTGCGGACACTTCGGCGAGGACATGAACGCGCTTGAAATCGCGGCCGGGATCCGCTGGCATTATGAAAATGGCTACAATCTGCTGAGCGACTCAACCGCGATCCCGGACAATCAGGAAACGGAACCGGCAGAGCCAGAGGAAACCATGGAGCTGACACTGACGATCGGCCCGGATCAGGCCAAGGCGATCGCTCAGGAAGTAGCAAAGACCATTCAGCCCGCGATCGACTACGCCGCCAAAAAGGCACGGGAGTTTATAGACTGGGCTATTCAGGTAGCTGGGGAGTTTGCAAAAATCGCGGCCGAGTCGCTGAGCAAATTCATGGACGCCATGCTCTACTCAGTAAACACCCACCCGAAATGGTGGCACCTATATAAGCACGCCAAAAAGTACCGCGTGCGTAAAAAATACCGGAAGCGGCTCGTGCAGCAGCTCGTTGAGAGTCTCAGAGCTGCGCCCGATCCTCTGGAGGTGATAACGTGAGCAAGCCATACCGTGAGTGCCCGAACTGCGGCGCACATTTAGACCACGGCGAACACTGCGACTGCAAGGACAGGCAGCAGGAGCCGGATCCGGCAGCGCAGAGCGCCGGAAAGTTGGCAACCGGAAACCGGCGCGAGCCCGTACTCATGCCCGGCGCATAGGGGCACGCTACGAGGTATGCGGCGAGTGCGGGCTGGAATGGAATGTAAGCAAAGATTTAGTCCTACCGTGGTACGGCTACCGCTGCCCGCGGTGCAGGAGCAAATGGAAACGCATAGAAAGGAGCAACACATGAGAAACGAGGTTATTTTTGACGACCGGGGCCGCCCGGACATTCTGGTGGTATTTACGCCGGACGAGCTAAAGCTCCCGGACACATTAAAAGGCAGGAAGGTGAAGGAGTACGCGATCAGCAAGTACCCCAACACCATGATCGACGGCAGGCCATACTCTCTCCCCTTCATGCCTCCGGCCGTCAATGTCAATCACGACGAGGCGATCCGGCTCTGCGAGGCAAAAGGCCCCGGCTGGCACCTTATCACTAACGACGAGTGGGCGGCACTGGCCCGCCAGAGCTGGGAGAACGACACCGTGCCGACTGGGAACACCAACAGCGGAAAAAGCCACAGCCACCCGGAGCAAAAAGGCACTACATACCAAGACAGCTACGGCAAAACACTGGCAGGCTCCGGCCCGATCGAGTGGAACCACGACCGGACAGCGGAGGGCGTGGCCGACATGGTGGGAAATGTCTGGGAGCACGTCGGAGGCGTCCGCTTCCTTAACGGGCAGGTGCAGATCATACCGAACAACGAGGCGGCAGCAGGCGCGGATCAGTCTCCAGACTCGAAGGAGTGGACGGCAATCTATACGCCGGACGGCGATCCGGTTTACTACAACGTAAAAGACGGCGAGATCGTGCTGCAGCCAACTGCTCCAGAGGGGAAGGACTACGACGGCGTGCCGTTCTGCGACCTTCACGAGCGTGCAGACATGGACGTGCCGGACAAGCTGATCGAACTCGGCCTCTATCCTGCGCCCGGATATGAAAGCGAGGAATATTTCTGGCTGGACACCGACGGCGAACGCTGCGTGTATCGCGGGGGCCACTGGCACAACGGGCCGGGCGCGGGCGTGTTCTACCTCCACGGCAACAACTCCCGCTCCGACGTCAGCACGGACATCGGCTTCCGCTCCGCTTTAGTCCGGTACTCTGGAGACTCTGGCGATCTGGATCATCTGGACGACGATCCCACTGACCTGAGCGGCGCACCGGATAAGCTCAAAGCCACGATCAAAGACAACGCCAAGAAACTGAACCGGAAAGACAAAGCGGAAAGCTGGCCCTTCCCTCTGCCGGACACACTGCCGGGAGTCGTGAAACTCATGCTCGCCAAAGTGCTGACAGAGATCTACACAGCCGCAGGCGGTAAGGATTTACTCACATTCAAGAAAATGGCATACAACGCCAGCGACGATGAAATCAAGGAGACGGTGCGGATCGCTTCACAACTGGCACAGCTCAATATAACAGCATACGGCATGAGACAGGCGATCGAGCAGACAAAGCTCGCCATGACGACCTCGATCACGATCGAGAAGGAGGGCGACCATGAATAACCTCCGTGACATATTCCAGAGATATGAGGCGGCCGTGTTCTTTGATACGGAGACGACCGGCCTCGACGCCAAAAGCTGCCGGATCATTGAACTGGCAGCGATCCGGATCGAGAAGGCAACGGACGGCTCTCTCATAGAAACCGACCGGGCCGACATGTTCATAAATCTGCCGGACGGTGAAAGGATCCCGGACAAAATCGTGGAGCTGACCGGTATCACTGACGAAAGGCTCGCAGCCGAAGGCATACCGGAGGGAAACGCTGCAGCAGCCTTCGCAAATATGATTTACAGCTCCGACAAGACGCTGCTTGTGGCTCACAATGCACAGTTTGACCTCCTGTTCGTCCGTGAAATGCTGGGACGATTTACTGAGTTTGTGGAGGAAGGCGGCGACGTGCTGGACTTCTGCGACTATCTGGACAGCCTCACCGTTTACAAAGACCGGCGGGCATATCCGCATAAGCTGGCGAACGCGATCGCGGCCTATAAGCTGGAAGGCAAGGTGAAGAACTCACACCGGGCGATCGACGACGTGGAGGCGCTGCTGGAAGTATGCAAGGCCATGGACAACGAGCGGGCCGACCTGCTGAGCTATGTCAATGTGTTCGGATATAACCCGAAGTATGGAGTCACCGGCGACCGGCTCCCGCGTGTGACCTACTGGCCGCAGCATTTTAACGATTATATGCAGTCGCCGCGCTACACCCTACCCGCACGAGTGAAAAGAAGGAGGTAAACATGTACGCACAAAGCAAAAGGAGCGCCTACCCTCAACCTACCAAGCAACAGGGCAAACGCTCCAGAACCCCGACCAGAAATGGCCGGAAATCTAAGCCTATTTTATACCGCCTGCGGAAAATTTGCAAGCGTTATAACTGGGCCCGGATCGGGGCGGCGTTCCTGATCCTCGGAGCGACCACCTTCACAGTCTGGGGCGTGTCGCATTTACTTAACCGTGGCAGCGATACCGAAGCAGCCACAGAAACCAGAGCCGCAGAGTCGGCCGCAGATCCGGAAGGCTATATTTTCAAATATGGCGAAGGATACGCGGTGGACATGGAGCAGCTCACAGCAGCGTGGGCGTCTGAGGCGGGATTTGAAAAGCGCTACAACCTGACCGACGACGAGAGGCTGGAGATCGCTCAGGTACTCACAGCAGAAGCCGACGGCGAGCCCTTCGCGGGCAAGGTGGCCGTCGCCCAGTGCATACTCCAGACATGCGAGGACACCGACATGCGGCCGCACGAAGTCCTCAGCATGTACTCCTACAGTAAAAGACGCCCGGATCCCTCGGACGAGGCTCTGGCTGCCGTGGCGGCAGTGTTTGACTTCGGATATGTGGCAACAACGGAACCGATCAAATACTTTTATGCCCCGGCTCTTACCGACAGCGAGTGGCACGAGTCACAGGACTATGTAATGACAATCAACAATCACAAATTCTTTAAGGAGGCAGACCATGACGCAGGAAGCAGCGGAAACGAAACCGGCAGCCACTAAGGCGACGGCGAAGAAAGCGCCCCGGCCGAAGGCTCCGACTCTACAGCAAAAGTTTATTAAGCTCCGGGAGGCGATCCCGGCCATTGTAAAAGCGAAACACTCGGAGGGCGTCGAGTACAAGTTTGCGAAGATCAGCGACGTGTACCGGCTGCTTACTCCGGCCATGAACGAGCACGGCGTCAATTTTGATATTGTAGCCGAAACCGCCACCCGGCACACGCCGGAAGGCGATCCCCTTTACTATCACCATTACACCATAAACGAGCGGGGCGTCCAGCGTGTCGTCTGGGTGTATGAGGAAGATCTCACGATCCGCTGGACAAATGCAGACAACCCGGAGGACATTCTGGAGGTTACGCTGCACGCGATCGGAACCAACGACGGCGGCCCGGACAAGGCAAAAGGCAGCGCTTTAACCTACTGCCTGAAATACTACCTTTTTGAGAAATTCGGGATCGACCAAGGAGAGGACGATCCGGACATGAAGAACCTCACAGGAGCGGCGCAGCCTCAACAGGTACAGCCACCGGCACAAAATCAGGGCACAGCGCCTCCAAACAGCCCGGCGGGTAGAAATACCCAGCAGGCAGGAAAACCCGCCTCAAACGGGCACACAGGCGCTCAGAAACCACTCACCGACGCCCAGCTCTCCCGCATGTACCGGAAGGGCGAGGACGTAGGCTACACACAGCAGCAGATCGACGACCGGATCCGGCAGAAATATGGACAGCAGGATCCCCACATGCTGACGCGGGCGCAGTATGACGAGAACTGCAACTCACTGGACGCAGCAAGAAGGCAAGGACAAGGAGGAAACTAAAATGTTTAATCATGTGGGCCTTTTGGGCCGTCTGGCTCAGGAGCCGGAAATCAGATACACAACCGGAGGCACCCCGGTAGCACGCTTCGATCTGGCCGTGCCGGTGCCAAGTAAAAAGAAGGACACACCTCCCGACTATATCACGATCGTGTGCTGGGACAAATGGGCCGATTTTTGCGGGAAGTACCTCACCAAAGGGCGGCAGGTAGTCGTCGAGGGACGGATCTCAACGAGAAAATGGCAGGACAATGACGGAAAGCACCGCAAAGCGGTAGAGGTTACGGCCTCCCGGATCTACTTTGCAGACAGCAACTACGAGGGAGGCGGTACAAATGGCAGCACACAGCAGGCAAGCGCCGGGGACGGTTTCATGTCGATCCCGGACGGCGTGGACGACGAGCTCCCGTTTAACTGACCGGAGGACGACCGCCGGACAGACCGGAGAACATACAGAAACAAGCCGAAAGGCGACCGTGAAAGGAGGTGCTCACAGTGGCATGGATCCAAGTCCACCAACAACTTAAAGATCACAGAAAGCTGCTGGCTGCTGCCGACGAGCTGGAAATCGAACCGCCTCACATGCTGGGCCTTTTAACGTCCTTCTGGCTCTGGGCTCTGGACAACGCACCGAGCGGATCGCTGGAAGGGATCAGCAACCGGAACATAGCACGGGCAGCTCAGTGGAACAAGGAACCGGACGCCTTTGTGGAGGCTATGAAAAGCGCCGGTTTTCTGGATATAACCGAGGACGGGACGCTGGAGATCCACGACTGGTACGAGTACGCAGGTAAGCTGATCGACCAGCGGGAAGCGGAAAAACAGAGATCTCGGAGACGCCGCGCTGCTGCCGCTGCTGACCGCCGGACGACCGCCGGACAATCCGAAGGACAGCCGACGGACAAGCCGGGAAACAGCCAGCAAGAAACCGGAGGCAGACTACACCAGACTACACCAGAGCAGACTACACCAGAGAAAGAGAGTGAAACGCTTGACAGCGTTATGTCTGCGGGGCCGACTCCATTCCAGCAGATCGTTGACATGTATCACGAAATCTGCAAGAGTTACCCGGTTTTGAGAAAAATCAGTGCGAACCGGAAAAAGGCGATCGCTGCCCGTTGGAAGGAATATGGGCAAGACCTGAACACCTTCCGCGAGCTATTCGAGAAAGCCGAAGCCTCCCCGTTCCTGAAAGGCAGAAATGACCGGAACTGGACGGCAGACTTTAACTGGCTGATGAACTCCGGGAACATGGCGAAGGTACTCGAAGGCAAATACACCGACAACCGGCAGCAGACACCGGGAAGGCAGCAGGCGCAGCCTGAGCGGCCCGGACGAGTCAACACCATGGACGTGCTGGCCGGTATTATCGCAGACGAGGAAGGAGGCGGCAGCTTATGACGAAAAAGGACGCGGCTCAGCTTGTGGCGATCGTCGTCACCGCCTACCCGAACTATGACAAATTCAAGGACGCCGACAGCGTAAAGGCCACCGTGAGCCTCTGGGCTATGATGTTTGAGGACGTGGACGCCCCTCTGGTGGCTCTGGCCGTCAAAAAACACATAGCGACAAGCAAGTGGCCGCCCAGCGTGGCAGAACTCCGGGAGATCCTTCTGGAGATTGCACACCCGGATCTCATAGCGCCGGATCAGGCATGGCTCGCAGTCAGCGACCTGCTCTACTCCGTCGGCGAATTTAACCACGGAGATCTAAAGCAGCAGCTCCCGCCCCTTGTGGCCCGCGCCGTGGAGGCGATCGGCTGGAGCAACCTCTGGGAAATGCACCGGGGACACTGGGGAGGCAGCAAGCCCGGCATGGATCGGGTGGCCTTCATGCAGCAGTACACGCCCATGTACGAGCGGGAAAAGGCCAGAGACATGACGCCGGGAGAACTGACAACACAGATCGACGACGTGGCCGCCTCTCTGCCGGACAAGGGGCAGAAAAAGCTCGCAGACCGGGAAAGCGACCGAAGGAAGCGTGAACAGTATTATGCCGCACTCTCCGGCTGGAACCGCCGCGAGGCTCTGGCTGCTGCGGATCCGCTGGCTCTGGAAGCTGGGGAGGCGAGCGACACATGAGCAAGATCATAAACGCTGACGCACTGGACGCCCTGAGAAAACTCCCGGACTCCTGCTGCCGCACTTGCATAACCTCGCCGCCTTACTACGGACTGAGAGACTACGGCGCAGACGGACAGATCGGGCTCGAAGATACGCCGGATCAGTACATTGAGAACCTCGTGAGGATCTTCCGGGAAGTCCGCAGAGTCCTGAAAGACGACGGCACCCTCTGGGTGAATATCGGGGACAGCTACGCAGCCAGCGGAAAAGGCAGAAATCGAGACGGAGTATTCAACGAAAAAGCAGAGAACATACAAAGCGCCAGGCAGAAGAAAAGCCAGATCCGGAGAACAACCGAAGGGAACGGACTAAAACGCAAAGACCTGATCGGGATCCCATGGCTGCTGGCCTTTGCCCTTCGCGCAGACGGCTGGTATCTCCGATCGGACATTATCTGGCAGAAACCCAATGCAATGCCGGAAAGCGTAAAGGACAGGCCCACACGAGCGCATGAGTATATTTTTTTACTAAGCAAAAGCTCCCGCTACTTCTACGACGCCGAAGCGGTGAAAGAGCCAGCCGTGGGATTTTATAACGCTGCGCCAGCTGGAAGCGCCGGAACGGGAAAACCGAACGCCAGAAGGCGCGGAAACTCCCGGACATTCAGGGGAGGCGGTGCCTATACCCACGACCGGGCACAGAACAACAGCGCCACCGTGGAGCGGGAAAGCCACGGACTCACGCCAAACGAAAGCGGGAAAAGAAATCGCCGCAGCGTTTGGACAATCGCCACCCGGCCATATAAGGGCGCACACTTCGCCACATTCCCGGAGGAACTCGTGAGGCCGTGCATATTAGCGGGCAGCAGGCCCGGCGACACTGTTCTGGATCCCTTTGCCGGAAGCGGCACCACCGGGGCCGTGGCCGCGCAGGAAGGCCGGGACTTTATCGGGATAGAGATCAACCCGGACTATTGCGAAATTATCAGGCAGAGGCTTGACGCCTGCTGCCAGAAAGGAGCCAAACCATGAGAAACAGGCTTATATATATCTGCTCCCCTCTCCGTGGGGACATTGAAAAGAATATTCAGAAGGCACAGGGCTACTGCCGGGAGGCGGTGGATCTCTGGCCGGACGTGATACCGATCGCGCCTCATGTCTACTGCACCCAGTTTCTTGACGACACCATACCGCAGGAGCGGGAGGCGGGCATGGAACTGGGGATCGCGCTGCTGGACATGTGCGACGAGCTATGGGTGTACGGCATAAACAATCCGAGCGAAGGCATGAAAAAGGAAATCGCCTACGCTAAGGAGCATGGGATCCCGGTAAAAGACGCCGCCGATCTCTACCGCCTCCGGGAGCAGGAGGAAAACCGGCAGGAGGGCAAAGAGCTGGGCGACGCCCTTCTCGTACTTCCCACCCATACCGGAGCAATAAACGGAGTCGCCGCCTTTGAGTCCACCACCGTGCGGATCAGCGGAGAGGTGATCGTCGAGCTGGCAGCAGAGCTCAGACGAAACCGCGGCCACGACATCACCGTGGAGGCTGAGGCGTGAGCTGGGACTATGTTCCGGGCAAAAATGCGGAGGGCTATCCGGATCCAACTGCTGCCGCCGCCCTCTCAAACGTCCAACGCAGCCAGCGGGGCCTCCAGAGCAAGCGAGCGGGTGAACACTTCGAGAATATGATCGCCGCAAGTCTCAACTGGTACAAAGACAAGGGCGTGGCCTTCATTGAAAAGACACCGGAGCCCATGCGACCGCTCAGGCCGCCGAACCGGCAAGGACAGTTTCTCGCCTGCTACACCAAAGCGGGACAGCCAGACTTTAAGGGAACTCTCACGGGAGGCCGGGCCGTGGTATTCGAGGCAAAACACACAGACGGCGACCGGATCGACTACAACCGGCTGACGCAGGAGCAGCTGAACAGCCTCGCAGAGCATGACCGTCTCGGCGCTGCCGCCTTTATCCTTGTGAGCGTCGAGCTTCAAGACTTCTACCGGGTGCCGTGGGGCGTGTGGCGGGATATGCGGAAACTATACGGGCATAAACACATGAACAAGGCAGAGCTCGAACCCTTCCGGGTGCAGTATATCGCCGGAGTGCTCAAACTGCTGGAGGGCATAGAGCTGGAATATGGGGAGCAGGAGGAAACGCTATGAATTTTGAAAGAAAATGGTGCCATGAGTGCAACGGGATCCAGCTTTTCGGAGAGCACAAAGGGAAAGCCTGCTGCAGCATTATGAGCCGGATCCTCAAAGACAGCGAAACCGGAGAACCGATCCGGGCCTATATGGATAAGGGAACCACCCGGAACATGTGCCGAAATCTGGGCGAGGGCTGCCCGATCCTTGCACTGGCAGAGGCAGCTCAGGAGCAGGCAGACTACACTTCCGGCATTTATATGGAAATCGCAGAGAAAGGAGCATTGACATGAACGGGGCACTATTAAGCAGCAAAAACATGGGCTGGTGTACTCCGGCCGACTTTTTCAGCGAGCTGGATCAGGAGTTTCATTTTAACCTTGATCCGGCCGCCACCGATAAAAGCGCCAAGTGCGCGAGATATTTCACACCGGCCGACGACGGCCTGAAAGCGGATTGGGGGGGGTGTCGCGTGTTCTGTAATCCACCCTACGGCCGCCAGATCAATGAATGGGTAAGGAAGGGCTACGAGGAAAGCAAGAAACCCGGCACTCTGGTGGTAATGCTCATACCGGCCCGCACGGACACGTCCTACTTCCACGACTACATATTCCACGGGAAAGCCGACGAGGTGCGCTTTATCCGCGGGAGGCTCACATTCACAGACGAGGACGGAAACCCGACCAAAGACGCCAAAGGGCGGCCATGCTCCGCTCCCTTCCCTTCGGCCGTTGTTATCTGGCGCAGCAAAGACATGGCCCAGAGTCTCCGGGACACGGTGCTGGATTTAATAAGAGACAGGGACATGACCGCGAACGAGATCGCCGTCACCCTGTCAGACAGGGGGCAGCAGGTAAGCCGCAGCGACGTGGGCCCGATCTTAACCAAAGCGCAGGCGGCTGGACTGATAAGAAACGCCGGAAAACGCGAGTGCAGCGTGACGGGGCGCTCTGCTATCGCATGGAAGGCAGAAAAGGAGGTATTTCATGGGAACAAACAAAACCACAAAGGAAACCCGGAGGGCGAGCTATGACGCCATTATCCCCAAAGTGAAGGAGCGAAGCCGCCTGATCCTCGAAACGCTCGGCAGCAGGAGCATGACCGTGAGCGAAATCACGGACGAGCTGGTGAAGGCTGGACGGATCCCCTACTACAACCGCAACTATGTAGCACCCAGACTCTCAGAACTCAAAGACATGGGCGTGGTGGAAACCTGCGGGAGAAGGCGCTCCACACATTCCACGGCAACCGAGGCAATATGGCGCAGGAAGGAGTTACCTCAATGATCGACGCCATTATAGCGGTTTTTGCCATAATCATTTTAGCAAGCGCGGCCATAATCGGCACCGTCATGGTGGGCCTGATCGTGTTTGGGCTCCGGTGTATCTTCGGGCCATACTTCGACGAGTACGGCGAGATCCACGAGTGCCCCGGCTGCCAAGGTGCAAAAGAAAACGCTTGTCCCGGCTGCCGGTATAACCCGGAATACTGGGATCATGCGAAATATATCGGGCCGAGCCGCTGGAGGCTGCGGAAGCTCAGAAAGGAGGCAAGGCATGACAGCCCTTAACATTCTGCTGGGCGTTGCGGCTTTTGTGTGCCTGATCTTTATCGTAGGGGAACCAAAGCCGCCGATCAGCGACAAGAAGCGCGAGCACATCACGATCGCCTTTGTGGCACTCGTGTTTCTCATAATTGCAGCAAATACCATTTTTTAAGGAGGAAAAGCCATGGCAAAGCAGAAAGTAACGAGCCAGATCAACCTCGAAAGACTGGCAGGCGGGGCCTTCGCTGAGAAGCTCAACGAGGCACTCATGCAGGTGGCCGAGAACATTCAGAACCCGAACACCGAGGCCACCACAAAGAGACAGATCAATATAGCGATCAAATTCGCACCGAACAAGAGCCGTCAGGTAATCAACACACAGATCTCCGTCACGACCAAGCTCGCAGCGACGGAGGCGATCGACACTCAAATGGTGATGGGCGTCAACATGAGAACCGGCCAGATCGAGATCGCCGAGTATGACGGCCAGATCCGCGGGCAGATGAACCTCTCCGACTTCACAGAGGAAGAAACACAGCAGGAGGAACCCGCCGGGCAGCAGGAAGCCGAACCGGCAGAGGCCCAGCGGGAGCAGGACATTCCAACCGGCGCTCCTATTGACATGAGGCGCAGGAAACCGGAGTCACGGCAGCAGGCAGAGACAGATCCAGATCTGGAGGCAGCAGGCCGCCTGATACCCGGTAAGGACTTCGATCCGGTAACCGGGGAAATATACGAACCGGAGGACGACCGACGGACAGCTGACGGACAGACCGAAGAACAGCCGACGAACGGCGGCAAAATCGTAGTAATGGAACGCGCCACGGCGCAGGCATAAGAAAAGGAGGACAAAACCATGGAAGGAATTAGAGAAGCGATCGCATTTATCACAGATCTGGCCGTAAAGGCTGAGAAACCGGAAACTATAGTAATCAATGGCCGGACGTACTGCACGAAATCCCTCAAACGGTACGACGAGGCAGACAAAGCGGAGCCGATCCGGGCGACCACGCTCACCTCTCTGGTGGACTACATAAAGGAGAGCCGGGAGGAACTGAGGGATCGCATGATTATTCAGGTAGTAAGTGCCACCAAGGTGCTGCTTTACTCCGGCCTGCTGCCGGAGCGGGACCGTGAGACGCTCTTTGAGGTCAACGCACTGCTGCCCCACTTTGAATATGGCCGGGAATACGATCAAGAGTCTTTCCTCGTATCTATGCAGGCATGTTTCGCTCCCAGCGAGGAACGGGAGGACGTCACGAAGGGGGCGAGCAATATCGTAAGCACGCAGGAGGCCACATTCTCAGACGACGGGATCAGCCAGCAAGTTGTGATGAAAACCGGCGTCACGAAGAAAGAAAACGCCATTATCCCCAACCCGGTGAGACTGATCCCCTACCGCACGTTTTTGGAAGTGGAGCAGCCGGAAAGCGAGTTTGTTTTCCGGATCACCGAAGGCAGAGGCGGTGCTCCTTCATTTAAGCTGGTGGCAGCCGACGGTGGGCGCTGGGAGGCGGTGGCCGTTGACAATGTAAAGAGCTATCTCATGGAGGCACTGGCCGACATTCCAAACCGGGAGCAGATAACCATAATCGCATAAGCCCGGCATATCACACAAAACCAGAGGGAGGGCTCCGGCCCTCCCAGTACAAGTATAAGGAGGACAACACCGTGCAATATAGACCGAAAATCATAAAAGGAACCGTGAAAGGCACCGGCTGGCCGATTGACGGGCACACGCTCTACTTCTCCCAGTGGGACTATGACAACCGGGAGAGCTGGCACCTTTACGGCTGGGACGAGCCAGACGACGAGGCCGTCATGCAGACGACATACCAGACGGAAACGGCGGCCGGGATCTGCCTCTACGATACACTGGAAGGCTTTACAGAGGCATGGAAGGCAAAGAAGTGGGAACCACAAGGAGCTTTTTGTCTGACACTGGAGCAGGTGGACGTCGTGGAAGTTTTGCAGGAGGAAGTAAAGAACGAAACCCGCGAGAAACTCCGGGCCCGCGGCTTCGATCTCACACCCAGAAAATACAACGACAAGGGAGGGATCCTCTGCCTGCCGCTCGACAAGAACCTGAACGGAGACACCCAGAAAAAGCACCCGGACTGGAAACTGATTGACTGCCCTCTTTGCGGCCAGAAGTGCTGGAAAATGCCAGCAGCCGACGAGCTCGAAAAGGCGCAAGGCGTCACTTATCTTTGTACGGAGTGCGCCATAAAAGCGGGATTTTTGTCAGACTATCCCAAAAACAGAAGAAAACCCGGCGGGAACCGGGAACAAAGAAGGAGGGCGAAAAGAAATGCACGAAGATAACAACCCGCTCGGTATATGGATTTTATACGCCCTTGCCTCTGCCCTTCTCTGGATCGCACTCGTATTCCTGAAACTGCTCGGAGTGGTAAGGATCAGCTGGATCGGCGTAGTCCTCGGACTGTTTTGGCTCCCGCTCGTGCTTATGTGCCTGATCTGCGGAGTGGCCGCCCTCGTTATCCTGATCGCCCGCATAAAAAGAAGGCACCGCCGCAAAGCCACGGATCGCCGCATTATCCGGCAGGCAAAGGCGATCGGAGCATGGACACCACAGGCAGCAGGAGGCCGCGCTCTGGAGCTGCTCGCCGAAGAATACGGGATCAAGCGCGAGGAAGGCGAGACAGACCGGCAGCTCCGTGGCCGGATCATGGCAGCGGCAGGAAGCGCCGGAAGACAGGAGGGCAAATAAATGGACTATAAAACAGAGGCAGAGCCGAAAGCATACGCCGACGGCGTGCCCGTATTCTGCGCCCACGACAAAGTGGTAGCCATTGAAACGCTGGTACCCAACCCAAAGAACCCGAACCAGCACCCAGACGCTCAGATCCAGTTACTCGGTCGCATTATCCGGCAAACCGGGTGGCGGCAGCCGATCACGATCAGCAAACGCTCCGGCTTTATCGTAAAGGGACACGGCCGCCTTCTCGCTGCCCGTCTGGAGGACATGAAAGAGGTGCCGGTGGACTACCAGAACTACACCAACGAAGCGGAGGAATACGCCGATCTGGTAGCAGACAACCGGATCGCAGAGCTGGCAGAGACAGACAATAAGCTGCTGGCCGATATTTTCGCAGACATAGACACCGGGGAGATCCCCATGGAACTGACCGGCTACACGGAGGACGAGGTGGAAAGCCTCGTCACTGCCCTGTCCGAAGCCCTTCACAATGACCTCAGCGAACCGGACGACATACCGGAGACACCGGAGGCAGAGGCCGTCATATCCCAGAAAGGCGACCTATGGATCCTCGGCCGACACCGCGTTGTCTGCGGGGACGCCACGAACGAGCGCGATCGGGAGCTGCTGCTTGACGGGGCCCACCCGGAGATCCTGCTCACCGATCCACCCTACTGCTCCGGCGGTTTTCAGGAGTCCGGCAGAGCGACCGGAAGTATCGGCAGCAAGCAGTCCGACGGAAAGGGAGGCTTTACAACTCCGACGATCAGCTCCGACAATCTATCAACCAGAGGCTATCAGGTGCTAATGAAGAACGTCCTCGGAGCCACGGACATAAAAGTGGCATATATCTTTACGGACTGGAGAATGTGGATCTACCTCTTTGACCTTGTGGAAAGCTCCGGGCTGGGCGTCAGGAATATGATCGTGTGGAATAAGAAAAGCCCCGGCATGGGGAACGGCTGGAGAGCTCAGCACGAGCTCATCATGTTTGCACACAGAACCAAGCCGAAATGGGACAATCACAAAGGCTACAGTAACGTGCTGGAGGCCACACGCTCTGGGAATGAACTGCACCCGACGCAGAAGCCCGTCGAAATACTGGAGAAGCTGCTGGACAATACCCAGTGGGCCGAGGGCGTTCTCGACACCTTCGGAGGATCCGGTACGACACTGATCGCAGCCGAGAGCGTCGGGCAGCAGGCGTTCCTTATGGAAATGGAGCCCGCATTTGTGGACACGATCGTAAGGCGCTACATAAGAACCACCGGAAAAACAACCGGGATCCGGCTCATAAGAAAAGGAGCCGAACAGCCCCGCGAGGTATTCGAGGGGATTTTTGAGTAAATGCAACTGAAAGGAGGCGGGGCCCATGGGGCACAAAAAACAGGCGGCAGGAGGAAAGCAGCCGAAGGAAACCGACGCAATAAAGGAGAAGCTGCAGCACTATGCGACCTTCCAGCGCCGGATTGAGAATAAGATCGAGCGGCTTGTGTATCTGGAGTCCGTCATGGGCTCACCTTCCAGCCCAAACCTCACCGGGATGCCGGGAGGCAGCGGGGACGGATCCAGCAAAACGGAAAGGCAAGTCGTACAGAAGGACGAGCTTATTCAAGCGATCCGTGACATGCAGCAGGAAGAATACGACGAGCGCATGGAGCTGGAGCTGCTGATCGAAAAGATGAAAAACCCGGACGAGCAAACCGTCATTGAAATGAGATACTTCGATCATGCGAGGTGGTGGGCGGTATGTACTGCCCTGTTCGGGGATATGGACGACTACGAAGAACACGAAAAGCGATACCTAAAGCGGACATTTAAGATCCACGGCTCTGCTTTGCAATCGCTGGCGAAAATATACACACCAAAATGAAAAGTTTTCAGTGCCCGCCAAAAGCCACAAAAGGCCGGAGGCGGGCATTTTTTGTCCACAGGCAGCAGGAGGACAATGTGGAAAACCGGGCAAAAATAATTATTAAATTTTTATTAACAAAATAATGGAGCCCAAAATGCTGCCTACAAATAGCTGCAAACGCCCATTTTATCAGTGTTTCCGGGACGCGGGGACAAAAGGGGATAAAAGGGGATAAAAAGGGACAAAAGGGGATAAAAAGGGATAAACCCATGTGCTACACTATAAAACAGCGGAAACCGTCTGGAGACACTGCAAGGCTCTGGGCGGTTTTTTCCGTTCTCAAAGGAAAGGAGGCAGGCCATGAGTGACCTATTCAGGACGGGCCCGGCCCGGCGAACGAGTGGCAGCTTTACAGTTTCCTACTCTGGAGCAGGCGACATAGTGAAAAGGCTCCAGAAACTAAAGGACGGCGGCGAAGTAGCGATCAAGCGGACGGTATCAGACTTCACGAGCAGAGGCCCCGGCTGGGTGTCCAAAGGGATCCGCGAGCACTACGGCGTAGACACCGCGGCCATAAAGGACGCAGCCAAGAAACCGAAGCGAGGTAAGACTTCAATCCGTGTCGCTGGAATATCCGTGGACGGTGCGACGCTGGAATATAAGGGCAGAACCCTGACGCCGACTCACTTCAAAATGAGTCCCAAAGCTCGGCCTTCTGCACAGCAAAAGAAGCCGATCAGAATACCGGGCCAGCTGATAGCCGGGGGCTCTCCCGTTGCTATGGTAAGGCCGCCCAGAAAGTACACCGTGAAGGTGACAATCATAAAAGGGCAACGCACAGCTATGAGCAGCGACACCTTCCTGACCGCTGGCAAAGGCGGGGCTGTCCTTCCCTACCAACGCACCGGAGAGGGCCGCTCTCCTATCGAGGCAGTGCGCACCCTGTCAGTGCCGCAGATGATTGACGGCCGAGCCCGCGAGACTATCGAGCAGACAATCAACGAGAAGCTGGGCGAACGCTTCAACCACCACATAGAGCAGGCCATGAAGTAGCCAGCAGGAAGGTAGGCCAAGGCACCGGGCAGCAAGGGAGGCCGAGCCCGCGAGCGAAGCCACAAAGAAAAAAGAAATAAAAGGCCGCAACACAGGGAAACAAAGAGGCAAGGACACACAGGCCAGAGGCCGAGCCAGCCCAAAGGCGAGGCCGAACCAAAACCGAGCGAGCCGCCCGGAAGGTACTGTGACACTCCGAAAAGCCCTGCGGTGCTGGCGAGCCCAAAACACGCGCAGACTCAGAAAAATTTTTTCAGGCCGTTTCGTTTCGCCTGACCGCACGGAAAGGAGGTGACGCTATGGCAGAAAATCCGAAACAGAACCTACAGAGCACGGAGATCATGGCTAAACTTTTTGAGCTGGATCCCCGGCGGGTGCAGCAGCTCGCAAAGGAGGGTATTCTCCCGGCGGCGTCACAGAGGCCATACAAGTTTGACCTTCTCCCGACCGTCAAGGCATACATTCGTTACCTACGCGATCGGGCAAATGGGAAGGAAGCCAAAACGGCCGACACCGTAAAGGCAGAGGCAGACAAACTGCGGGCAGAGGCAGATCTGAAACAGAGCAAGGCCAAGATCGCCGAGCTCCAGCTTAAAGAGCTGGAGGGGAAAATGCACCGCAGCGAGGACGTGGAGGCCATGGCGAACGACCTCGTTTACACCGCCCGCAGCATGATAATGGCACTCCCCGGCCGCCTCGCCATGGACGTTGTGCAGGCAGGAAGCGCCAACGAAGCCTCGGCGCTGATCCGGACTGAGTGCTACAAAATACTGAACGAGCTCGCGGGCTATCAATACGATCCCGAAGCATACCGGCGGCGCGTGAGGGATCGCGAAGGCTGGAGCGACGCGCTCGCAGATGAAGAAACCGACGAGTAAAAAAGCCGCCAAGAGGCTGAACGCGGCCATAGGCCCAGCAGTCCAAAACTTCAAACCGCCGGAAGAACTGACGGTGGCCGAGTGGGCCGACAAGCACCGGCGACTTTCCCCGGAAACCTCAGCAGAGGCAGGCCCGTGGCGCACGTCACGAACTCCATACCTCCGGGAACCTATGGAAGCGTTCACGGATCCGAAAATCCGAAAGATCGTCATGGTGGCAGCGTCTCAGGTAGGTAAGTCTGAGCTGGAGCTGAATATAATCGGCTACATCATAGACCAAGATCCGGGCTCTATTATTTTTGTCCAGCCCACACTCGACGACGCACGCAAGTTTTCCCGCTTGCGTATCGCACCCATGATCCGGGACAGCAAAGTGCTGAAAGCTAAGGTTTCGGATATTAAAGCGAAGGACTCCGGGAACACGATCCTCCAGAAATCCTTCCCCGGCGGTATGCTGACAATCACGGGATCCAATAGCCCGTCGGCTCTGGCTTCCACTCCTGCCCGCTATATTATCGGAGACGAGCGCGACCGCTGGGCGATCAGCGCCGGAACTGAGGGCGATCCGTGGGCTCTGGCAGAGGCCAGACAGACCACTTTTTACAATGCGAAGGCCGTCGAGGTATCAACCCCGACAATAAAAGGGGCCTCAAACATTGAGAGCAGCTACTACCAAGGCACACAGGAACGCTGGTGCCACAAGTGCCCGGAGTGTGGCGAGTATGGCGAGATCATATTCGACCGGATCCACTATAAGCACACTGTCAAAAAGGTGCGCGGGAAAAAGGTGTACAGCATAGACGGCCCGATCTCATGGGCCTGTCCAAACTGCGGGTGCCTCGTACCAGAGGAAACCATGCGCCGACAGCCCGCGAAGTGGATCGCAGAAAACCCGGACGCCTACAACACCGGCGTGCGTTCCTTCTGGCTGAACGCCTTTTCTTCTCCATGGACTCCATGGGAAAAGATCGTGCTTAAATTTTTGCAGGCGAAGGACGAGCCGCAAAAGCTGAAAGTTGTTTATAACACGCTGCTGGGCGAACTCTGGGAGGATCGCGGCGGCATTATCGACGAGGACACCATGCTGGCCCGCCGGGAGGACTACGGAACAAACGCAGACGGATCCCCGGTGGAGCTGCCGGAGGGAGTGCTCGTGCTTACCTGCGGCGTAGATACGCAGGACAACCGGCTGGAGTACGAAGTCGTAGGCCATGGCTATTATGGCGAAACATGGGGCATAAAAAAAGGCTACATCATGGGAAAGCCAGACACCGACGACGTATGGCAGCAGCTCGACGACGTGATCGGGCATGTCTACCGCTTCAAAGACAGCAAGCGGGGGCTCAGGATCTCGATCACATGCGTGGACTCTGGCGGCCACTATACACAAGAAGTTTATACACGCTGCCGGGCGCGGAAAAATCAGCGTGTCTTTGCTATCAAGGGAAAAGGCGGCGACGGGATCCCCTTTGTAACGCCTCCCTCAAAGGTAGCAATCAAGGACAACAAACGGATCACCTGCTGGCTCTACACCTTCGGCGTAGACGCCGGGAAAGAGGCGATCATGTCAAATATAAAAGTGCAGGAGCCGGGCGCGAAATATTGCCATTTCCCGCGTGGCGAAGTCTACGGGTATGACTCTTATTATTTCAACGGGCTGCTGTCTGAAAAGCTGGAACTTACCCAGACCAAGCGGGGGAACCGCTGGGCGTGGGTAAAGATCCCCGGACATGAACGAAACGAGGCCCTCGACTGCCGAAACTATGCGCTCGGAGGCTTCCGGATCCTCAATCCTGACATGGAGGCCGTGGAGCGCAGGCTCAAAAACCTGCCAGAAAATCCACGACCGAAAAGGCCAGCACCGCAGCGCCGACAGAACAATGCGGCGCAGTATTTTGATGAATGGTAAGGAGGCAACACTATGGCACGATCGAAAGCGACCATACAGCAGGAGCTCGAAACCACGCGCCGGAGGCTGGACGCCTATCTGGAGCGCGAGGCTGACATGCTGGCAAAGAACGGCGTGCAGAGCTACGGGATCGGCTCCCGCAATATCCAATATTACAGTACCGCCCTGAAAGATATTCAGGACATGATCGAGAAGCTCCGCGCCCGGATCCGGGAGCTGGAGGCTGAACTGGAGGGGCGAGCCCCTCGCAGAGCGCTGGGCGTTGTCCCGCGTGACTGGTAATGGGTAAACGCCGGAACGCTCCGGCTTTACTACGGCACGGCCGAAGGAGGTTTTCGCCCCTTTACTTCCACGGCTGCGCCGTTTTTTATTTCTTTCAAGGAGGTGAGTAAAATCAGATACCACAAGGAAATGGGAATGTATCTGCCCGACGACGTGCGGCCGCAGAATAAAGGGTACGGGGAAGCTGGGGCCAGCTGGAGAAAGCGGGCCGTGAAGGGCTTCAATGCTCCCAGTGGATCCTCACATGAGGATATAGACTTTAATAACTACACCCTACGGCAACGCTCCCGTATGCTATACATGGCCGCCCCCGTCGCCACCTCAGCGATCAAAACCAACCGCACAAACGTGGTGGGTGTCGGCCTGCGGCTGAAAAGCCGGATCGACAGGGAGGTGCTGGGACTCACGCCGGAGCAGGCCGAAGAATGGCAGAAAACCACCGAGCGGGAATTTAACCTCTGGGCGAAAGACAAACGGGCCTGCGACGCTACCGGCATGAATAACTTCTACGGGCTCCAGCAGCTCGCCCTTGTGTCGTGGCTCCTATCCGGCGATTGTATCGGGCTCATTAAGCAGTACCCTGTCACCCGGCTGCTCCCCTACTCGCTGCGTGTCCACCTGATTGAGTCAGACAGGATCGCAACGCCGGGAGGCTACGGATCCAGGGGATCTGTCACTTATACGACCGGCAGAAACCCGGACAACGGGAACACGATATACGACGGCGTGGAGGTTGACAGCAACGGCATGGTGGTGGCCTATCATATCCGCAGCAATTATCCCTTCGAGCTCGGAGCGCCGACGACAACATGGGCGCGGGTGCTGGCTTATCAGGAGCACACCGGACTCCCCAACGTGCTGCACATCATTGACACCGAGCGCCCGGATCAGTACCGGGGCGTAAGCTATCTGGCACAGGTGATCGAGCCGCTGCTCCAGATCCGCAGATACACAGAGTCCGAGCTTATGGCCGCGGTGGTGGAGTCCTTTTATACCGCGTTCATCAAGACAGAGGCTCCGACCGACGAGAACCCGTTCAACCAGACGGATCCGGACGTGCCGGGAGAACCGAAAGGCCCCAACGACTACAGTATGGGGCCGGGCCAAGTCAATGTCATGGCTCCGGGGGAAAGCGTGGAGTTTGCAAACCCGACACACCCGAACGGCAGCTTTGACAAATTCGTGGCAGCAATCAGCGCACAGGTAGGCGCAGCTCTGGAAGTCCCCGCGGATCTTCTGCTGAAACAGTTTAATAGCTCCTATTCTGCCAGCCGCGCCGCCCTTCTGGAAGCGTGGAAGGCGTTCAAAATGCGCCGGGAATGGCTGGCAGACGACTTTTGCCGACCGTGCTATGAAGTGTGGATGAGCGAAGCCGTGGCCCGTGGGCGTATCTATGCACCGGGATTTTTCGACAACCCAACGATCCGCGCTGCATATCTCGGCAGCGAGTGGCTGGGCCCGTCTCAGGGACAGCTCGATCCGGTGAAGGAAATCACCGCAGAGATCCTCGCGTGCAGCGAGGGCTTTTCCACCCATGAGCAGAGCACGATCCGACTCAATGGCGGTCAATGGGACGCCAATGTCGAACAGCTCCAGAGGGAAAACGAAAAGCTCGGAGGCAACGCGCCGGATCCACACCAAAATGGGAGCGGCTCAGGAGGCCCACAGCAGCCGCAAGAAGGCGAGGAACCGACAGAGGGAGACAATAACCCACACAACCCCGAAAACGCTCGCAGACGGGGCGCTGAGGCTCTGCGTGGCCTTATTATAAGCGAGCAGATCAAACAATCCATACAAGGAGGGACAGCCAATGAAAGCACCACATAGCCTGCACATGGGCCCGGCACCGGCAGCAGCTCCCACAGCCGCAGCGACAAAATTCTGGAATGTGGCAAGCGTCAGCGAGGACGAGGGAGAGATCACCCTCTACGGCGACGTTATGAGCCAGCAGCCGATTGACTGGTGGACAGGCGAACCGGAGCCCGGCCTTTACATCACACCAGAGGGCTTCATGGAGGATCTGGCAGCCGTAAAGGATAAAGCCCACATCACCGTAAAGCTCAACAGCTGCGGGGGCGACCTTTACACCGGGATCGCAATCCACAACGCACTGAAAGCACTCAGTGGCGACGTGAATGTCGTCGTGGAAGGGATCGCTGCCAGTGCTGCCAGTGTGATTATGTGCGCCGGTGACACCGTGACCGTGTACCCCGGATCCCTGATTATGATCCACGGCGTCAGTGTCATGCTTTGGGACAGCCTGAACATTCAGGACATGAAGCAGCTCATTAAGGGCATGGACGCCAGTGAGAGGGCCGTCGCTGAAATCTACGACGGAAAGACCGGGCTCGGCGTCGATACTTTGCGCAACATGATGACAAAAGAAACGTGGATGACCGGGCGGGAAGCTCTCGACAAGGGCTTCGCGGACGCCTTAAAGGAGGATGAGGAAGAACCGGACATGAGCATGAGCTCAGATCGGAAAGTCCTCTACGTCAACGGTGTAAGCCACAACATTGAGGGCTTGCACAATGTACCGGGAACTATCCCGATCCAGAGAAGCGCCAAACCGGCGAAACGTCCGGCGGCAAATAAGAGGCCGACCAACAAGGCGGCAACAAAAACAGAAGGAGGTAAAAACCACATGACACTCGAAGAATTAAGGGCACAGGAGCCGGAGCTGGTGAGCCAGATCGAGCAGGAAGCCCGAAACGCAGCCCAGACTCAGACCACTGACGCCGTATCCGCAGAGCGCCAGCGTCTCGCAGACATTGACTCAATCGCTGCCTCTATCCCGGATCAGCAGCTTGTCCATGACGCCAAGTACGGGGACAAACCTTGCACTGCTCAGGAGCTTTGTTTCCGTGTTATGCAGCAGAGTGCGGCGTCCGGGCAGCGGTTTCTCAAAAACTACACCACAGACGGCGCAGCGTCCGGCACTGCTAAAGTAGGCGCGGTTCCGAACGGTGGCACTCCTGCCACCAAGGAAGAACAGGACGCGGCAGACATTCAGGCGGTAGTAAACGCCTATAACGCAAGCAAAGGAGGTACACAGAAATGAGTAAGAGACTCGACGAAACTCTCGGCACCGTCGGCTATGATAACCTGATTAACGGTTTATATCCTCCGGCTGAGCCGTTTTCCGTTGTGATCCGCAAGGGATCCGCTGAGACAACCTACAAGCGCGGCACCGTGCTGGCCCTGTCCGAAGGAACTGCCGGAGACGGCAAGTATGTAATTCTCGGCACGGAGGCAGTCTCCAACGAGACACTGACGGCTAACTGCGTGCTGGCCGAGGACGTCACCGTGGGAACCGCTAACGACGAAACAGCGGTAGCGTACCGCACCGGCCACTTTAACAGCAACGCCCTGATTATGGACGCTGAGCACACTTTCAGCGCAGCAGACAAGGAAGTACTGCGCGGCGTGGGGATCCTGATCTCTGACGCGGTAGAAATTTAAGAAGGAGGACAGACAAATGGCTTTTAATTTTTATGATACTCACACACTGCTGGCTTCCGTCCAGCAGCTCCCGCCTCTGCACACGTTCCTTCTGGATCGGTATTTCCCGACCAATGCGGCGACCGACATTTTCGCCACCAATGACGTGCTGGTGGAGTACAAGAAGGGACACAAAAAGGCGGCCCCGTTCGTAGCTCCCAGAAAAGGTGGGATCACGATCCTGCGCGACGGCTACACCATGAGACGCTTTACTCCGTCCTATATCGCACCGAAGCGCCCCCTCACTATTGACGACCTGAGAAAGCGCGGCTTCGGGGAGGCGCTCTACCCTACCCTTACCCCTCAGCAGAGACAGGGCGTCATTATGCTGGCCGATCTGGACGAACTGCGCGGCATGAACGCGCGACGCAAGGAAGCCATGGCGGCGCAGGTAATCTTTACAAACGCCTGCACCATGGACGAGTATGTGGACGACTTCGAGCACTTCGAGGAACGCGAGGTACGCTACTTCGACGGAGACAGCAACCCGGCGATCTATACCCCTACCGCTGACTGGACAACGACCGAGGCGTCCGGAAAGCAGATGATCAGCGACATGGCGTCCATGATCTCCATGCTGACCTCTCGCGGGCTCCCGGCCACGGACGTTCTGGTGGCTCCTGACGTGGCCGACATTATCCTGAGCAACGAGTGGATTCTGAAACTGCTCGACAACCGCAACTATCAGATCGGCGGCGTGGATCCTGAAACCCTTCCGGCTGGCGCAACGAAGATCTGCCGCCTGAACATCAAGGGCCACATGGTAGACGTGCTCAGCTACGAGGACAACTACACCGAAGTAGACGGCACCGTGACGCCTTATATACCGGCGGGCACTATCGCGGTAGGAGCTCCGGCTGCTGGCCGCACAGTGTACGGCGCGATCACTCAGGTGGAGCAGGCCGACGGCGAGTTTCATACTTATACCGGCATGAACGTGCCGAAGTATCTCAGCGACGCCACTCACGATGTCCGCGAGGTAACGCTGAAATCCGCGCCTCTTTGTATGCCGAACAATGAAAACCCGTTCATTTCAGCTAAAGTCGTGACAGACTAAGCACGGCAGAAAGGAGCAAAGCATGAAGAAAATCAGAATAACCCGCGGAGGCTGCGGGATCTGCTACACCGACGCTAACGGCGTGAAGCGCCACGCACTTAAAACCCCGGAAAGCGGGGCTTTTGAGTGTAGCGACGAACAGGCCGACCGCCTTGTCCGTCTGGGCGTGGCTATCTATGCCGGAACTGCCGGGAAGCCTGCACAGCAGGCCGACGCCGAACCGGAGCAGGACAATGAGCCGGAGCAGACGGTGAAGGGACACCTCGACGCCAAGGAGCTGGAAGGCTGGAACTATAACGAGCTGAAAAAGCTCGCGGCTGAAATGGGCGTGGAAGTCAAAGGCAATAAAAAGGCCGACTATATCGCAGCGATCGCAGCCGAGGAAGTAGAGGCAAGCGCCGAGGACGACGAACTGCCGCCGGATCTGGACGTTGCGGATCCAGAGTAAGGAGGCCGACATGATAAAAATGATTAGAGGCGCTTATGGCCTGAAAATAAACGGAGTCGTTGAGGCTATGACAAGCCGATCGGCTCCGTTCTCTCTTACCGACGCCCGCGAGGCCGAGCTGGTAGCTGCTGGCGTCGCGGTATATGTGCAGGAGCCGGACAAAAACCCGGCATACAACAAAATGAAAATGGCAGAACTCCGGGAAGCTGCTGCAGCGTATGGCGTAGACGCCAGCAAGATCCGGAGCAAAAAAGAAGTAATCGCCATGATCGAGGACGCGAAGGCGAAAGCTGCCAAAGAGACGGGGGACTAACCCGTGACCTTCAAAGAGCGGATCCAGCAGGATCTCGACACGGTATTCCTCAATCTGGATGAGTTTGCAGAGCTTCGCCGCGTCGAGGGCAAACAGATCCCCGTCGTGGTGGACAACGATCAGCTCGTTAAGCTCAAACAGGGGCAGATCCTCGGACTCGTCGAGGCCGACATGCTGCTCATGGGAAAGCAGGCAGATTTTCCGGCAGACATGGAACCCGGCAGGCTCCTGAACGTAGACGGCCGGGAAATGATCGTGACAAACTCAGGCACCGACATGGGGCTCATTGAGGTAGCTCTACGCCAGAACAGAACAGGCTAAGGAGGTGCGCCATGCTACTTGTTGATAGTATCGACAATCTGGTGAAGTGGCTCGCGGAAAATGTATGCAGCCAGATCCAGCTCAAACTCCCGGACGACTACCGAAACGACACCGACTACGACGTGGAGTTTGTAAACCCGGCCGCCTTCCCTCTGTACACTCCGGGAAAGGACAGACTGCCGCCGAATGTACCGGCTCCGATCCCTTCGGTATGCGCTCAGCTTATGGAGGGGAGCGACGACCTCATAAAGCGGCAGCGTCGGCTCCAGTTTCGGCTCTGCCTTGCCTGCTGGAACCCCGGAGAACATGGCGGGGAAATATACTACCCTCGTCAAAACAGTGCAGCACTCGGCGGGTATTCCTACTACCGCGCCACGGGGGAGGCTGCAAAGACATACACCCGCAACATGAACGGCTGGAGGGACTCGTTCAACTTTGCCGATCTGGTGCTGCGGGAAATTGAAAACGCGGAATATATCGCAGGCCACCGGCTTGTGAAGGAGCAAGGGATCAAGTACGGGCTTTTCACCGAGGAAGGGAACATCTGGGACTATTATCCGTACTGGCATAACTGGATCACCTTCACACTGGAGGCAGGCGTAACCGCCACAACCCCGAAACAATACGAAGATTTTTTATGATAAGGAGGCAAAACTATGGCTTATAAACATGGATCCTACGGCGAAATCGGCGACAGCAAAGTGGCAAGCACCACGCAGGCCGACGTCGTAGCCGCCTATATCGGCACCGCACCGGTGAACCTGATCCGGGGCTATGCCGACATGGATCTCGTCAACATGCCGATCAAGCTCACCGACATGGGCGACGCCCAGAGCAAGCTCGGATATGCACAGAACTGGGCCGACTTCACACTCTGCGAAGCCTTCGCCCAGCATTTTGACAATACCGTCGGGAATGTGGGCCCGATCTACGTCGTAAACGTACTCGATCCGGACGTACACAAAGACGCGGAAAAAACCACCAAAACGCTGACCTTCAAGAATAACCGGACGGAGTTTGAAAGCTCTGACATTATTCTGGACACCTTCGCGATCGCCGATAAGGCCGAAGGTGTGGACTATTCCCTCAGCTACAACTTTACAAAGGGCACCGTCGTGGTGCAGCTGCTCAAAGATCTGGAGTCCGACAGTCTGGAGTGTACCTACAATACCGTGGACGCCTCAGCGGTAGAGTCTGACGACATTATCGGGCAGGAAACAGCAGACGGGCAATACACCGGCCTGCACGCCATGTCTCTGCTCTATCAGTACCACAATGCCGTCCTCAATACTCTGGCAGCACCCGGCTGGAGCCATGTCCCGGAAGTTTACAAGGCTATGGTGAGCACTGTCCAGAAGCTCAACGGCCACTGGGACGGCTTCGTCAACGCCGACATTCCTCTGGTGGACAGCCAGAGCCAGAAGATCGACACGATCGCAAAGGCTCAGGAGTGGGCCGAAGAAAACGGATATAACAGCGAGTACAGTAAAGTGTACTGGCCGCAGGTGAAAGACGGCAGCGGCCGTGTGTTCCACCTCTCCACCGTTGGAAGCGCCACTATGCTGCGCGTGGATCTGGAGAACGACGGCGTGCCCTTCGAGTCTCCGTCCAATAAGGCGATCATGGCAACGGCTCAGTATTTTGGGGCAGACTCCAAGAGCCGCGGCTTCGATCAGCAGACTGCCAACAGCTTGAACGAGAAAGGCATTACAACGGCCTGCTTCTGGGCCGGTCAGTGGGTACTCTGGGGCCCGCACACAGCGGCCTACACCTACAATGGCAGCATGGACGCCCGCGCGATCTTCGACAACAATATCCGTATGCTTATGCACATCACCAACAGCTTCCAGCTGGATCACGGAACGGAGATCGACTCCCCCATGACTCCGCAGGACAAGGACACGATCCTGAACTTTGAGAAGCAGAAGCTCGACACCCTTCTGGGGATCGGCGCTCTGATCGGCACGCCTACGGTGGAGTTTTTGGAGAGCGCGAACCCGACCAGCGACATGATGAACGGCGACTTCGTGTGGGATATTTCCGCAACGCCTACGCCGCCGTTTAAGTCTGGCACTGCTCGCGTATGTTACACAGATGAAGGCTTCCAGTCCTTCTTTGAGTCTGAATAAGGAGGTGCAGAAAAATGGGAAAATGGCTGGATATTAAGGGGCCGGTGGTGGCCGATACCGTCTACGCTGACAATACGCTTGTGGCTAAGGACGTGGCCTTCACCCTTCCGGGCCTCGAATTTATGACCGCTGACGTTATGGCTATGGGTAACATGACTGTGCCGCTCGTGGGCCTTCTGGAAAATATGGAGCTCACGATCACCAAGATCGGCGTGGACATGGGCCTCAGCCGTCTGGGGCGTCTGGAAAAGCAGAACCTTGAGTTTCGCTGGGTGCAGAACGTCGTCAAGTCTGACGGTTCCCAGGGGACTGAGGGCTGCAAGGCTTTTGTCCGCGTTATGCCTGCGGCGCTTCCTGAGCTGGGCGTCGAAATCGGATCCGCAACCGAAGCGGAAGGCACTTACACAGTCACCCGTATGCAGATCTACGCAAACGGCGCGGAGTACATGTGCGTGGACAGACTGAGCCAGATCCTCCGTGTCAACGGCAAGGACTACATGAGCCAGATCAACAACCTGCTCTAAATATGATTATCTGAATGAACGGCCCGCCGGACTTACCTCTGGCGGGCTTATTTTGTGAAAGGAGCCAAAGCATGAAAGAAGTAACAAAAAACCCGATCAAGGGTACGCTGCGCCTGAAAAATCCGATCCTGATTAACGGGAATGAAATCACCGAAGTGACATACGACTCGAACGAGATCGACGGGATCCTTTTTGCGACGGCTGAGTCGCGCAGGAAAGCCGCAGCAGGCCGGAAAGATATTTCTATCGCCCCGGCGGCTGAGTTTGATTTTAGCCTCCACCTCTACCTCGGCTTCGCTGCCATTGTGGCCGTGAACCCCTCCTATGATTTTTCCGACCTCGAAAGGATCAAAGGGCACGACGTGGTGGAGGTTATGACGATCGGCCGAAATTTTATGCTCGCGTCGGGGGAGAAAACATCAACGGGCGACGACTCCGGCGAGCCTACAGAGACTACGCCAGAGTCTACCACACCAGCACGGCAGACCTCGAAAAAAAGCGAGTAATAGACTTTATCGTTGAATATGCAGAAGCGGCCGAGGATCTCGCGGAAGAAAGAAAACGCATGGAGAAGAACCGGCCGCATTTTAAGCCCAAACATGTAAGGAAACGGAGGTGAGGACATGGCGGGCAAGACCTTACAATCTACGATCGAGATCGCCGGTACCCTCAGCCCGTCTTTACAGCAAGCTATAAAGCAGGCCGTTGACCGACTCGAAGAAATGAGCCAAGAGACGCTGGAGTCTGCCGGAGCCGCCGCAAAGTTAGCGGCAGAAATTAGCACACAGGAGTCCGTCCTGAAAAACCTCCAACGCGGATACGAAGATTATATCGTGAGCGGATCAGAAAGCACCGACGAGGCTCTCAGGCTTGCCGATACAATCCAAGACCTGTCCAGTGAACTGAACGAAAACCGCGGAGCCCTCGAAGCGGCTCATCAAGCCGCCCAGAAACTCGCAGGAGGGCAAGAAGAAACAGCCGACGCATACAGCAGGCTGCAAAAACAGATCAGTGAGCAGGAGGACGAGCTGGCAACGCTGCGCCGCTCCTACGCCAACGTAGCACTCGAACAGGGGGAAACCTCAGACGAAGCACGGCAACTGGCGAGCCAGATCAGCCAGCTTTCCGGTGATCTGAACGAGAACCGGCAGAGGTTAAGCGCCGCCGATCAGGCAGCGGATCAACTGGGAAACTCTCTGGAGGACGCCGGGCAAGACGCGGAAAACTCCAGCGAGGGCTACACGGTGCTGAAAAATGTCCTCGCCAACCTCGTGACCGAGGGTATCAATAAGGCAGTGGACGCCTTCAAGGAACTGTCAACGGAGGGAGACACTTCTCTCGCCATGCTAAGCGCCAGAACCGGAGCCACCGCTCAGGAGCTCGAAGGTTTCGAGGACGTCATGTACGAAGTTTATAACTCCAACTATGGCGACAGCCTCGGCGACGTTTCGGAAAAACTCTCCACCGTCATTCAAATGACCGACGATCTGGACAAGGCTTCGCTGGCTCAGATAACCAAGAACGCGATCGCGCTGGAGGACGTTTTCGGCTTCGACGTGGTGGAAAGCCTGAGAGCCGCGAACAGTCTTACGGATCAGTTTGGAATAAGCGCACGGGAAGCATTTAACCTTATTGTGCAGGGAGCACAGAAGGGGCTGAACCAAAACGACGACCTTCTGGACACGATCAACGAGTACAGCGTACAGTTTCGGAACGCCGGATATTCTGCCGACGACATGTTCAACATGCTGGCAAACGGAGCCGAGACTGGAACATGGAGCATTGACAAACTGGGCGACGCCGTGAAGGAGTTTAACATACGAATGAGCGACGGCACGGCAAACGAGTACCTCGAACAGCTCGGCCTAAATACCGAAGAAGTGATCGCTCAGTTTAACAAGGGAGGGCCGGAAGCTCAGGCCGCAATCGGAGACATTATGGAGGCTCTGCAAGAGTGCGACGACGCGACACTGCAATATCAGGCAGGCGTCGGCCTGTTCGGTACTATGTGGGAGGATCTGGGCGTTGACACCGTGGCGTCCCTTATGGACACGCAGGGCGCGATCCAGAGCACTTCCGACGCCATGGCGCAGCTTGATAGCGCCGCCTATGATACGCTGGAGAGCTCGCTCTCCCAGCTGGGGCGCACGATCAAGTCTGAAGTGGTGCAGCCCGTTGCCGAAGAACTCACCCCCGCCATGAAGGAGGCCGTGGACTATGTGAACGCAAACGTAGCCCCGGCAGTGGACTGGGTATCGTCCCACCTGCCTGAGATCGGCCTCGCACTGGGAACCCTCAGCGCCGTTTTGGTGGCTATGAACTGGGGCTCACTCGTGGCGCAGTTTGGAAAGATAAAGGGGGCAATCACCGGATTTACGACTGCCCTCGGAGCAGTCTCCGGGCCTGTTATGGCCGTGATCGCAATCGTGGCCGCTCTGGCTGCCGGTTTTATGTACCTCTGGCAGACAAATGAGGATTTTCGGGCCAATGTGACAGCGATCTGGGCTGAACTGCAAGCCAGCTTTTCAGAGCTCGGACAGGGGATCATGCAAATGATTAACCAGCTAATGCCGCTGATCCAACAAATCGCGGCGACCGTACTCTCTGCCTTCGCTCAAATTGCCTCGGCAGTGATCCCGGTGCTGGTGGAGCTAATCGGCGCTATTTTGCCGGTGATTATTGACCTTATAAACCAAATGCTCCCGATCCTGACGCAGATCGTCCAGACGGTGCTCACTACCCTGATAGACTTAATCAATCAACTGCTCCCGGTAATAATGCAGATCATTCAGGCGGTTTTGCCGGTACTGGTGGAATTTATCAACGCGCTGCTCCCGCTTTTAATGCAGATCGTTCAGGCGATCCTCCCGGTATTTGTGCAGCTAATCAACGCGCTGCTCCCGATCCTCTCGCAGATTGTGACCGCGATCATGCCGGTGATTATTCAGCTACTTAACACGATCCTGCCGATTATTATGCAGATTATTCAGGCAGTGCTACCGATCCTGATCCAGATCCTCAACATGCTGACACCGATCCTTAATATGATCGTGTCGCTGCTGACGCCGATCCTGAACCTCATTATTTCACTGGTGGAGCCGATCCTGAACCTTATCATGTCGGCGATCACGCCGTTGATTAACATTTTTATGTCACTCATTAACACAGTGCTGCAGCCAATCATGCCGATCCTGCAAACGCTGGCGAACATTTTCACCGCTGTGCTGGGGGCTGCCATTCAGGCAATACAGCCGATCGTGCAAAGCCTGATCTCTATCTTCCAAGGGCTGATTAACTTTATAACCGGCGTTTTCTCTGGAAGTTGGAGCTCCGCATGGAGCGGAGTCGTTCAGGTTTTCGGCGGCCTTTGGGACGGACTCGTGGGGCTGGTAAAGGCACCGATCAACGCCGTGATCGGCCTTGTAAACAGTGCAATCAACGCGCTGAACGGTATCAGCGTAACGATCCCCGACTGGGTGCCAGCCGTAGGCGGTCAAACCTTTGGTATCAACATACCGAACATTCCAATGCTTGCAACCGGCGGCTTTACCGACGGTGTATCAATCGCAGGCGAGGAGGGCATGGAGGCGGTAATCTCGTTCGATCCTGCCTACCGAGATCAAAATATTGCTATCTGGCAAAAAGCCGGGCAGCTGCTCGGAACCCTCGGATCTTCCTCTGAGGGAGGCGCAGGGCTCACGAATACAGCCGGAAAGCTGCTTGCTCTGGACGACTTCTCTCTGGGGAGCCTCGCCAACAACACGAGCACCGTTATTTACTACGATTTTTCCGGCTTCACATGGAGCCCACAGATCCAGACGGAAGGATCCGGCGAGGACGCCGACGACTTCATGGCCCGCCTCAAAGCGCACGAGGCAGAGTTTTTCGACTGGCTGGAGGAATTTATTCAGGCAAGGGAGGTGGCGCTTTATGCGTAGGGTAACGGGCTATCTGGAATACGTCACGCGGGAGGGCGACACCTTCGACTCTCTCGCGCTACAAATGTATAACGAGGAAACCCTCGCCCACTACATTATTGAATTTAACCCCGACTATGCGGACGTTCTGATCTTCGAGGCGAACGTGGCCCTCCGGCTGCCGATCGTCGAGAACGCAGAGACGCCGGAAACTCTGCCGCCGTGGCGTCGGGGCGAAGAAATCCCGGAGCTGGACGCTTCGTGAATTTCTACTACAACGGGACGGACATATACAACGACGTGTCGGTGAACTACTGCGTGCATGAAATGTTCGCGGAAAAGCAGGCCGACACGCTCGTGGTCCGTTTCAACGACGTTAAGGGAGTATGGAGCAAGTGGCAACCGGCGGCCGGTGACACAGTGCGCTTCAAGGAAGGCGCAAGCGATACCGGGAAAATGTTCATTCACTCCATGAAACCCGAAAACGGGCTTTTTACGATCCGGGCCATGTCTATGCCGAAAACGGCAAAGATCCGGAAATCAAAGAGCTGGGAGGGCGTGCGCTTCCTTCAACTGGCAAATGAATTTGCCGGGAACCACGGCCTCACTTTCAAGAACTACGGGTGCGAAGATCGGGTTTACCCGTATATCAAACAGGACAATGAGGGGGACTTTTCCCTCTTTTCTCGTCTTTGTATGCTGGAGGGCTGTCAAATGCTTATTTTTGACGGCTCTCTGCTCGCGTATAACGAGCATTACATTGAGCAGCAGGAACCCGCGGGCGGCCTCACGGTGGACGAAAACGGCGTCTTTACCTACGAGGACAACCGCGACACCATGTTCGGCTCCTGCGAGGTGGCAAGCGGGAGCTACTCCGGCAAATATGTGGCAGACGCTTCAAACAGCGCCGTACTGCGGCCGGAGATCCCGATCCAAGTCACCAGTAACGCAGAGGCGGCCCGCTTTGCCAAGGGCCTGCTCCGAAACGCCAACAAATACGGACGCAAGGGGCAGTTTTCCAAGGCTTTAATGACCGGGTACGCAGCCGCCAGCCTGCTGACTCTGAAAACAACGAAGGCAAGCATGTGGGACGGCACCGTCTTTGTGTATAAAGTCCGGCATGACTTCGTAGGGAACAAGTCAACCGTTTATTTCAGGGATCTGCTGGAGGGATATTAAATGGGGAACATCTACAAGGGGACAATCGCCGGGATCGAAGGCAACACTGCCCGCGTGCTTCCCTCCGACGCCGGGGCCAAACCGACCGCCAAGATCGTGATCCCGTGGCACCTCAGAGGAAGCACGGGGAACCTCACAAAAGGTACACCGGTGGTATATGTCGAATTTGACGACGCCAGCGGGCTGCTGCTCGGCCGGGCCGACGGCGAGTGGGGCGCTTACCTTCCCGGACTGACAGCCGGATCCATATCCGTGCCGGAAGGGGACGTAAACGCCAGCGGCGTGAGCTTATCCGGGCACAGACATGGAGGCGTAGAACCCGGCAGCGGCACCACCGGCAGACCGACATAAGGAGGGGCCAATATGGCGACAATGGCAAAATGGGGCTCAAAAACATGGGCCGTATCACAGAAAAAAGTCGTCGCTCTGGAGGGACTGGCCTTTTCCTATTCTCAGGTAGCTGACAATAATACCAGCACCGAGGAAAAGAAAACCACCAACGAGCGAGGCACAGATCTATTCCCGCTCAGCTTCACCACCGTGCTGCACAGCGGCACAGGTGTGGACGTCCGGGCAGAGATCGAAAGCTGGAAAGAGCTTGTCACAAAAGTGAATTATTTCTATCTGGGAGGCAAAAAACTGGGGCCGAAGCTCCAGCTCCGAAAGGTGTCCGTGAGCAACGTCGAGATCGACGACCTCGGACGCATGAGGCTGGCGACGTTATCCTTTGAATTTAAGGAATACGATCCCGACACCACGAGCGTGCCGGTAAGCACAACCGCCCTGAATGTGAAGGCCAGCACGGCCTCGAAATCCCAGAACAAGCCAGCAAACGCGCAGGCACAGGCAGCACCAAAAAAGACGATCTCCGTCGGCTGCTATGTAAAACCGACCGGGAGCAGGTACGCAACCGGCCAGACGATCCCGAACTGGGTAAAAGAGCGCAGCCATAAGGTAAGCCAGATCAAGGAAAGCCAAAACAAGGTGCTGCTCGGCCACCCGGACGGGATCAACAGCTGGGTATATCTGAGCGAAGTCACGCTCGTGTAAAGGAGGGAGGCCATGAGAGCGCAAGGAAACGGGCTCCCGCAGGTGTGCGCGGCCAACCTGCTGCGAACCGTGCGGGGCGAGGTGGCATACGACAGACTCAGAGGCCGGGACGGTGCTCTGATCGACCAGCCAAACGCCACCGACGCGGCAGCAGCCGACGCCGAGTGGGTGCTCGAAACCTACGAACCACGGGTAAACGCTGAGGAAATCGTCACGGATCCCTCCGGCGTTTTATCCGGTGAATTTAATATGACCGTGAATATCACGGAAAGAAAGGAGGACGAGGAAATCGAATGAGCGAGCTCCAATTCATAGAGACAAGCGCCCAAAAGGTGCATGAAACCATTATCAGCGAGCTGGAGAACGGCGTCAACGATCCACTCTATCCGGGCGACGAGCGCCGGATTTTCGGCGACGCTATGGCTGAGGTGATTGTGGCCGTATATAACAGCGTCAACGACGCCTGCAAGCAGAAAATGCTCCGCTACGCCCGCGGCTCCGTTTTGGACGCTCTGGGCGAAAATCGAGATACCCCGCGCCTCGATCCTACCTTCGCCACCACAACGCTGCGCTTCGGTATCAACGAGGCCATAGCGTCAAATATTGTTATACCGGCCGGGATCCGGGTGACGAACGACTTCGTTCACTACTTCCTGACCGACGCCACCGTCGTGCTCTATGCCGGTAGCCTCTATGTAGAGGTATCGGCCACGGCAGAAAACGGCGGCACCGACTACAACGACATAGCGATCGGCGAGATCTCTCAGATCGTGGACGTCTCGGACGTTCCCCTGATCGACTATGTAACCAATACGGAAGCCACGGCAGGAGGCGGCGACCGGGAGGAGGACGAAGCATACCGGGAAAGGATCCGGGAGGCAGAAAACCGGCTCAGCACAGCGGGCCCGGCCAAAGCCTACAAATACTGGGCCATGACCGCAAACCCACTCGTCACTGACGCGGTGGTGGAGTCCGAGACGGAAACCGTCACGCGCACGCTGCCAGTATATGACGGCCACGCCTTCCAAGGAGGGGCTAACCTCCTGCCGGAAACTTTGACGGTATATCTTCCAAGCGGCGCGGAGGCCATGTCTGGCACCGACTACACCGCCACATATAACGACGAACTGCTGACGCTGACGCTCTCCGGAGCTCTGGCAGAGGCAGAAACCGTAAAGATCGAGATCACACGGAACATGTACGGGCGCGTCAAGATCGTGCCTATATGCGCCGGTGGAGAAATCCCAGACGAGGACATACTGGCCGACGTGCTGGCGGCCTGTTCTGCCGACGACGTGCGGCCACTCACGGATCTGGTGCAGGTGGAGGCTCCGACAACATTCAAGTATGACATTGAGCTGGAATACTGGACGACAAAGGCGAACGAGTCCGAAGTCGTGGAGAATGTGGAGGGATCCGGCGGGGCAATCGACCAGTATATTTACTGGCAAGGCTCCAGCCTCGACCAAGACATAAACCCGGACTATCTGCGGAAGCTGATCCTATGCCCTCACTGGGAGGAAGGACTGACCGGAGCCACCCGTGTGAATATCGTCAAGCCGGTATATACAGAACTGCCAAGCACTACCGTGGCCGAGTTTTCCGGGAAACTGACCGTTTCCCACAAAGTAAAGGACTAAGGAGGCGAGGCTATGGCAGGAATGAAAATATCGGATCTTGACTTTGTGCGGCTCCTGCCCGCCTTCATGCGTGACGACGAGGCGGCGATCGCACTCAGCAAGGCCATGAATAAGCTCATACAGCCGTCGGGAAGCAGGATCCCGACGATCCGGACATGGGACGAGATCGACAGCCTCAACGAGCCGGAATGTGACGAACTGGCGTGGGAGCTGGACATTGACTGGTACGACTCCACCGGAATGAGTCTGGAAGAAAAAAGAGAGACGATCAAGCTCGCCCAGCAGATCAAACGCAAGCGGGGGACAAAATGGGCCGTTGAGCGCCTGATCTCTGCTTACTTCGGCGAGGGCTACGTCATGGAGTGGTACGAAATGCACGACTCCCCTTACACCTTCGTGGCACTGACAACGAACACCAACACGGACGCCCAGAACTTTGAGAAGTTTGTGGAGGCCGTGAAGGCTGCGAAAAATGCACGCTCGCACCTTGCGGGCGTTTTCTATTTCTGGCAGCAAGGGCCGGATCCGGGCATTGAGTACCGGCTAGACACTTCGCTGCACCGGTACAACTTCGTGAAATGCGGCACCCGTCCACGGATCGCAACCGTCGGCTTTATCGTAAAGCCGAGCATTGAAACGGATCCGGAGGAAACGCTGCACCTTTATGGCTTTACAAAAGCCGGGGAGCTGACATGCGGCACATACCCGCGGCCGGGGACGCTGGGCGCGATAGTAAAAAGTGGGATCACTGCCGAAACGGAGACTCAGGCGATCCGCTACAACTTCGCCCGCGAAGCTGGAACCTACCCAAACACCGCCACACTGGGGCGGGTACTCAGGCAGGAAATTAAGGTGGAGCAGGCAGACGAGGTTCTGGCTTATGAGCTTCCTAAAACCGCCGGGCAAACTTGCGGCACATATCCAAGGCCCGGAACTATGGGGAAGGTGCTGCAGCACACAGTCGGCGTCAATCTGGCGGCGGCTTTTTCGTTGTATCAACTTATCAAGGCGGGGACGCAGAAATGCGGAACCATGCCGGGCGGCGGCGTAAAAGGCGCAGCCGTCACAAACAAAGCAGCTACAGCGCTGCAAGTCTCCAGCGTGGCGTATAGCTTCGTGAAATGTGGGACGCGGTGCTGCGGTGAATAAATCGAAAGGAGGACACCCGCATGAGCTACTTTTACGACACCTTCATGGGGCACCGGAGGGAACAGTGGCTCCGCTCGATCCATGCCATAGAAGTGCAGACTGGCGGCAGCTGGCACCGGGGAGCTATCAACAAAAAGCTCGTCGAAGGTGACACGCTTGTGATCTACGCCACCTTCCCGACGTTGGACTCCGTGGCCTGCACGATCGACGCCTCGCGCCTGATTGACACACGCGGGGAAGTCGCTGCATATCAGCAGCGCACGATCAAGAAGGTAGAGGGACAGGGCACCATGATTAAGCTCACGATCCCGATCTACGAAGTAACAGCCTAAAAGGAAGGAGGTAAACAGGCATGTATAACGCAACTTACTGGCTCGACAGAGTGGTAGACGAGGAAACAGAGGAAGTCATTCAGGAAGGCACAGACCAGAGCGCCGGGCATTTCAACAATATGGAGGAAGGCATTTCCGACGCACATCTGGCGACCGCCCTTCTCCTGCTCTCCGCTTCTTTATCAGCCGATCAGGTAGCCACCGAAGAACAGACGATCACGCTCGAAAACTCCGAGAGTTTCCCGTTCAACAACTCGGTGGAAACCGTGGCCCTGAATACGGCCCGGAACTTCACAGACTACACCGTGGAGGCCGAAGTGCTGGAGCATGACGGGAATGTCGGAGACGTGAAGATTTTCGGCCGCCTGCTGAATGGCTTCAAAGTGGCCTATGACGGCAGCGCCAAAAATGCCACTATCAAACTGAGAATTAAAGGAGGAATGTAACCATGGCAGATCAGAACAATGTAAAGGTTATTGAAAAGAACGCGGGCCCGAAAATTGCCTGCGAGCAGACGGGCACCTGCCTGATCTTCGGCGACTATGAGCTGATGATTAACGCGGCAAAGTACCAGAAAGACTGGGACGTGACCGTGGATATTTGCAAGGACAAAGCCGGAAACCTTACGATCGGCACCGAGTCCGGGCTGCGCTATGTTGCGCAGGTAATGATCCCAGCGGCCACCTACACCGAAACGCCGATCCAGACGGAGGAAGGGGCCGAACCTCTGGCAGAGGGCGGCGACGACGGCATGAACCACGACAATATCCTGAGAGAGCAGAACCCGCTCGACATGGGCGACGTTACGCTCGTACTCTGGAGCATTGAATAATCAAAAAGGAGGACACAACAATGGCAAACTTTGATCTTTCCAGTCTGGCACTCAAAAGCGTGTGCCCGAATAATGAAATCTTTGTGGACGACGCGGATCTTCCGTCCGTTATGGTGTATATCCCGAAATTTAAGAACAGCGACGTGCTGACCGGCGGTAACGACAGCACCCACCCGGCTTTTATCGTCAACGGGCAGGAAATCCCCGGCTTTTGGTACTCCAAGTACCAGAACGTCGTACACACCACGCAGCTGACTGACGGCAGTATCGCAGCAGCGTACAGCCTGCCGGGAGAGGATCCGGCAGCAAGTATCAACTTCGACACCGCTCGCTCTCGCTGTGAAGCCAAGGGTGCAGGCTGGCACCTCTCCACCAACGCCGAGTGGGCCGCGATCGCCCTCTGGTGCAAAAAGAACGGCTTCATGCCTTACGGGAATAACAACTACGGCAAAGACACCCGCGAGAGCAATTACAAAGCGATCCCGACGACCTTCTATGGCCCTGACAGCGATCAGCCGGAAGGCACCACGGCCAGAGTGGCAACCGGCACCGGCCCGCTCACATGGAGCCACGACAAGACTCTGAGCGGTATCTGGGATCTGAACGGTAACGTGTGGGAATGGCAGGGCGGCATCCGTCTTGTGTGGGGCGAGCTCCAGATCCTCGCCAACAACGACGCAGCAGATCCGGACAACCCGCAGAACACCACGAGTGTGTGCTGGAAGGCTATCAATGCGGCCGACGGCTCTCTCGTAGAGCCTGAGTGCAAAGTAAGCGATAGCTCCGCGAAGCTCTCCGGCAGCACCGTGAAACTGGACTACGTAAGCGGTGCATGGCAGTGGACAACCACCGTCGCAAGCTCTCAGGACGCAAGCCGCAGCTGCGCCTTCGGAAAAGTCACCACAACGGCAGCAGTCGGAAGCGCCGCCAAGATCCTGCTCCGATCCCTCGCCCTTCTCCCGGACGAAGGCGCTCAGGAAGCTGACTACGAAGGCGATTATTTCTGGTGGAACAACGGCGTAGCCGAGCGCTGCGTGTCTCGCGGGGGCAGCTGGAGCCACGGTGCGGGCGCGGGCGTGTTCTGCCTCAACGGCGACTACTCCCGCTCCGGCGTCGCCTCGGCCTTCGGCTTCCGCTCCGCTTTTATCCCGGAAATCGGGTAATCTGGCAATCTGAAAATCTGGCTAAGGGGCGGCCCACCAAAGCCGCCCCTTTACCACAGTAAGGAGAAACAACATGGACAACCTACAACTCCGGCAGCGTATCGTCCGATCTATGATCCGAGTGGGCGAGCGCACCAATAACATGCGAAAGCCGGAAAAATTCGAGTACCGCAAGCACATGACCGCCGCTTTCATGGACATGCTGGAGCTTTGCATTGAGGCGAACCGGGCCAGAGGCCAACGCCGGGTAGAGCTCCAGAACAAAATGGACACGAAGCTGGACGTGCTGCGCTCCCTCGTAGATACCGCAGTTTCACCGGAGGATCGCCTGATCTCTCCGGGACTCCATGAGGTATGGAGCAAGGAACTGAACGAAATCGGGCGTATGCTGGGAGGGTGGAAAAAGTCGAACGAGTAACGCCCGTGGGGAATGTGTCGCGATAAAAAGGGGGCGCTGCGTGTATCGCGGGGGCAACTGGAACAACGGTACGAACGCGGGCGTGTTCTACCTCAACGGCAACAACTCCCGCTCCAACGTCAACACGAACATCGGCTTCCGCTCCGCTCTTGCCTTGTTTGCTTATGTCCTGCGAGCCACGGCTTTGCAGGAGCACAAAGGCAAAAGGGACGCATTTCCCGGCCGACAAGGCCAAAGATGAACGCTCGCGCAGCTTGCCGGTAAAAAGATACCGGGAGCGACGGGCAAACCGCGCAGGCTGGCCGTTCCTGCTTTATGCGGGTGAAGGACGGCCGCGATCCTGCGGCGTGGCGGCCGTAGGAAAACGGCCGTTTCAAGGAGTGTCACACGCGCGCCTTTTTATAAAAACATGGAAGGAGTGACGGCTATCAAAGAAACAGAAAAGCCTTCCCTTCTGGAACGTATATACTCGTGGGAAAATCTGCTGAACGCATACCACGAAGCAGCGAGCGAGAAATGGTACCGCGGCGACGTGCTGGCCTTCTCTGCGAGACTGGAGGAAAACCTGATTGAAATACAAAACTCCCTGATCTGGCGCACTTACAAGGTAGGCCGATACCGGGAGTTTTATGTTTCGGAGCCAAAGCGCCGCCTTATTATGGCGCTGAGCTTCCCGGATCGCGTCGTGCAGTGGGCCGTATATCTCCAAGTCAACAAAGAGCTCGACAATGGCATGATCTACCATAGTTACGGCTGCCGGGTGGGAAAAGGCACCACAAGAGCAGCCGACCGGCTGCAATACTGGGCGACACTTGTTGACCGCAAACCGGGGCCGAGCTGGCACTACTTAAAGCTGGATATTTCAGAGTATTTTTACCGGGTAAACCATGAGGTTTTACTCGGTATTTTGCGGCGCAAATATCCAGACGAGGACGGCTTTCTCTGGCTCATGGAGACGATCATCAACTGCGACCACACGCCCTTCGGGCTTCCTCCGGGAAAGACGGCCGACGAGGTGCCGCCTTCGGAGCGGCTCTTTGAGGTGGGTATGCCGATCGGGAACCTAACCAGCCAACTGCTTGCGAACGTCTGCCTTAACGAGCTGGATCAGTATATCAAGCACGAGCTAAAAGCGCATTTTTACGAGCGTTACATGGACGACATGGCGCTGCTGCACCCAGACGCCACAGTGCTGAACGAGTGGCGGGTGAAGATTGAGAACTACCTCAACAATGTGCTGCACCTCGAACTTAACGGCAAGACAACGATCGGACTCGTAAAGCGAGGGATCACCTTTGTAGGCTGCCGGATCTTCCCCGGCTACCGCAAGCCGACAAAGCAGAGCGTCAAAAAGATGAAGGCGCGTATGCGGTATATCGCCAAGGAGTACGAGGCGGGGCTGATTGACTTTGACGCAGTAGACGCCACCATGCAAAGCTACTTCGGTATGCTGAGCCACTGCTCCACTCACGGGCTCCAGAAGTGGATCACAAACAATATAGTTTTCAAACGAAAAGAACCGGCCGCGGAGGCCAAGGAGGTGAACCTATGGACATAACAGCGATCGTTATCGCCGCGAGCATACCCTCAGCCCTTACCGGTTTTTGCTTCTGGCTTATTGAAAGAAATATCAAAAAGCAGGACAAAAAGCGAGAGGCTGAGGAAGCCGCCAGACGCGAGGACGAAGAAAGGCGCGAAAACCTCAGACAACAGCAAGAAGTTTTTCTTGTTCAGGGTGTAAACGCTTCGATCGCACTGGGGGAGGCGACCGCCAGAGCGGTGCAGAGGATCCCGGACGCACACTGCAACGGGGACATGCACGCGGCGCTTGAATATGCAGCAAAAGTCAAACACGCGCAAAAGGATTTTCTGACAAAACAGGGGATCAATTCCATTTATGAGTAGGAGGCGAGGAACATGTGCGAAGAATACACGGAACCCGCCGAAGCAACCGGATCCGCTCCTGATCCACAGATCCAGCAGCTCACTGAGGAAAACAAAAAACTCAGAGAACAGATCCAGCAAATGCGGGCCGCTGCTGCAGCAAAAAAGAAAGTTGAGTTTTCAAAGCTCATTTTTTTGGGCGTGAGTATCGCCACCATAGCGATCACCGTCTTTTCCTGCCGCATGATCTGGATCACCATGGACACCTCCGTGCTGGCCTACCTGATCCCGGCGGTATTTGCGGAAATGGCCTCGGCGACCGGTTTCTATTACACCAAAGCAAAGGCAGAAAACAAGATCAAGCTCATGGCTCTGAATGGCGTCAAGCCGGAGCCGTCGAACTTTGAAACCTATTGACGGAAGGAGGAACACATGGGACTGACAGGAAAAAACAACGAGGAAAAGGCGTGGAACTTCCTCAAAAGTAAGATTGCGAACGACTTCGGCGTCGCTGGCCTTATGGGGAACTTATACGCCGAGAGCGGGATCAGCCCGCAGAACCTCCAGAACACCTACGAGAAAAAGCTCGGTTTCACGGACGCCACATACACCGCAGCCGTAGACTCCGGGAGCTATGCCAATTTTGTGCATGACTCCGCGGGCTACGGCCTCGCGCAGTGGACGTTCTGGAGCCGGAAGGAGGCGCTGCTCAACTATGTGAAGGCGATCGGCGCTTCGATCGGGGATCTGGAGGCACAGCTCGGCTTTTTATACAAAGAGCTGAGCGAGAGCTACCCCTCTGTTCTGGCTGCGCTGAAAACGGCCGCCAGCGTGAGGGCTGCAAGCGACAAGGTACTGACCGACTTTGAACGACCGGCCGATCAGTCCGAAGCGGTAAAAATCAAACGGGCGAGCTACGGACAGACGTACTATGACAAATACGCAAAAGCCGGAGCTTCCCAGAACACACAAGGAGGCAATAATATGAGCAATAGTCCATTAGTAAACTGTACTGTAAAGAGTCCGAACCATAGCGGGAAACGTACACACAGCATTGACGCACTGACGCCTCACTGCGTTGTGGGGCAGCTCACAGCGGAAGGGATCGGCTCCTGCTTCCCGGCGGGGCGCGAAGCAAGCTGTAACTACGGGATCGGCAAAGACGGCCGCGTTGTCCTTGTTGTGGACGAGTGCAACCGGAGCTGGTGCAGCTCCAGCAACTCCAACGACCAGCGGGCCGTGACGATTGAGTGTGCCAGTGACAAGACGGATCCCTACGCCATGAACTCAGCCGTTTACGAAAAGCTGATCGAACTCTGCGCGGACATCTGCAAGAGAAACGGCAAAAACAAGGTTTTGTGGCTGGGAAGCAAAGAGAAAACCCTCGCATATACACCAAAAAGCAACGAAATGGTACTGACCGCACACCGTTGGTTTGCAAATAAAAGCTGCCCCGGCGACTGGCTCTATTCTCGTTATGGAGAGCTTGCCGAGCGGATCAACGCCTTACTGGGGACTGGCGGCAGCTCTGGCTCCAGTAGCGGATCCACCGGCGGCTCTGGCTCCAGCTCTGTTCTCTACTATGTCCAGAGCGGCGCGTATTCTAAAAAAGAAAACGCCGACGCTCAGGCTGCAAAACTCAAAGCGGCAGGTTTTGAGGCGCTTGTGAAGAAAGTCGGTAATCTCTACAAGGTACAGACTGGAGCATATTCCAAGAAGTCAAACGCTGACGCTCAGGTATCTAAGCTCAAAGCGAAGGGCTTCGACGCTTTCGTGACGACCAACGGAGGCAGCACGGCCTCGACTTCCTCGGAGATCTCAGTCGGAGACACTGTTCAATTTGCGGGCGGGCCTCATTATGTCAGCGCCACCGCTTCTGCGAGCTCTGGCACTCCAAAAGCAGGCCCGGCCAAAGTGACAGCTATCAAAAAGGGAGCAAAACACCCCTACCACATCATTCACACCACCAGCGCCTCCACGGTTTACGGCTGGGTGGACGCTGACAAAGTATCAAAATGATCGAGGGAGTTTTTAACCTGATCCCCTTCGTCGTTCTCGTAACTTTAATAATTTTATGGATACGGGCACTTGTGAAATGGGACGGGATCCGGCGCTGCGACGAGCGGTGCGACTCCTGCCCGTTTCCTCCGTGCCGAAAAGGAGGAAGAAATGACAGAAACCATGCAGCAGATCACCGACGCCCTTATACCGATCCTTTGCCTGCTCATCACAGCAGGCGGCGGCTATCTGGTGGCACTTCTGCGCCGCCAGACTCAGCAGATCGAGAAAGACCTGAACAGTGAGACGGCCTCGAAGTACATCGAACTGGCAACAGCGGCCGTAGAGCAGGCCGTGACATACACGGCCCAGACCTTCGTTGACGCGCTGAAAGCAGAGGGGGCATTTACAAAAGAGAAACAACTGGAAGCATTTCAGAAGGCAAGGGACAAGGTGCTGGAGATCCTCGGAGACACTACCGTGGCCGCTCTGGGCGAAATTTACGGAGACTTCGACGTGTGGCTCGACACCAAGATCGAACAGGTATGCCGGGATATTAAAGCGCCGGAGGTTGAAAAGGCAGCTACCACAGCAGCGGCAGCCACGGCGGCAAGCGTAGCGAGCACGATCGCCACCACAGCAGTGCAACAGATCGCAGCCGAAGCAATACCGGCAGGCGAACCGGTAGAAAGCGAAGTAAAAACAGAATAAGCGCGGGAAATCTCCCGCGCAAATGAGAAAGCCCGGCGGGAGAAATCCTGCCGGGCATTTTTCTATTATTCAACAGTCTGGCCGATAGCTTCGAGCGACTCCCGGATCTGGCTGAGGTTTTCCTGCGTGGCGTCGTCCTCCACGCTCTCAGCTCCCCGGTAAACATACTTGACCGCCTGCTCCAAGTCCATGCCGAGCTCCGCATAATCTCTCGCGGCCTCGTCACTCTCATAGGCGTATTCAAGCCAGTAACCGTATGAAATGGCCTGCTCCATTGTTTCGTTGTCCGTGTAGAAATCAGGATAATGCTCTACAATGAAAGCCACGGCCTCGTCTCGTTTCGCGTCTGAAACACCGTTTTCCTCAACATCCTGCTTCGCAGCCAAGGCCAGCGCGTCCACTTTTGCGCTTGTGTTCGCCTCTGGCTCTGCTTCGGTCTCCGTTTCACTCCCTGTCTCAGTGACCGGCTCCTGAGCCTCCGGTGCCTCTGAGGTGGCCTGCGTTCCCGAAGTCTGCGGCTGCTGCGTTTCGGTATTTCCTCCCACTGCTGCCGCAATCAAAACGACCGCCACAACTGCGATAATGATCCACTTCTTTTTGCCCCGTGGGGCTTCCGATTGCTTCTGATCTGCGTCCTTTTTTCGCATAATGTTTTTACCTCCTGCACATGCTTGAATTAGCGTTTTTTCGCCTTTAGTCATGTTTGGGATAATTATACCGGGCGAAGCATGGTAATGTCAATATGCGTTCTACCTATCTTTGGCATAAAAAGGAGGCACTGAAAAAGTGAAAATTTACAAGCGCAAAGACGGCAGGTGCAACGCTTCGGGGCCTCAAATCAAGGCACTGCGTGAGGCTGCGGGACTCTCTCAGGAGCAGCTCGCGGCAAAGATACAGCTTGCCGGGCTAAACTTGAACCAGAAAGCGATCAGCAGGATAGAAACCGGCGATCGAGTAGTCCCTGACTACGAACTTATATTTTTCTCTGAGGTGCTGGACGTACCGATCGAGCAGCTACTCAGTGCGGAAGAATAAAGGCGGGAAACCGTCTTTTTCTTATGCGAAAAAAGGCGAAAACCTGCTTGACAATGCGCCAATAATGGCGTATTATAAAAGCACGCCAATAAAGGCGGGTAAGGAGGTAAGCCATGGAGATTAAAGAAATAAGAAAACAGAGAGGACTCACACAGAAGCAACTCGCTGAGCAGATCGGCGTCAACCCTCGGTGGGTGCAAAAGCTGGAGGCTGGGGAAATAAAGCTGGAAAATATCACATTTATGAACGCAATCAAACTGATCCGGGCATTGACTCCATACGACGACGAAAAACAGATTGCGAGGGATCTATATGTCATAGCCCGGCGCATGTTAAGAGAGAACTCATAAAAGAAGCACACACGGGGAGCGGCTGCGGCCACTCCCTTATTTTTGTTTAGGGAGGAAAAGGGACATGGCGCGACGCTTCAAACATTTAACAAAAACCGATCGGCTGCGTATGGAGCAGCAACTCAAAGACGGAAAGGAGCCGAAAGAGATCGCGGAAAGCCTCGGCGTTCATGTCTCGACCATTTACCGAGAGAAAAAGCGCGGGCAGTACGAGCACCGCAATAGCGACTGGACGACGGAGATCCGATACAGCCCAGACATAGCGCATGATCGGTACCGGGAGAACCTGAAAGCCAAAGGGCCGGAGTTAAAACTGGGGAAGGATCGAAATCTGGCCGAACACATAGAGCATAAAATCGCGGACGAGAAATACAGCCCGGCCGCCGTTCTGGGGGAAATTAAGGCCAAGGGCCTGAAATTCAAGACTACAATCACGGTAAACACTCTTTACAGCTATATAGACAAAGGTGTATTTCTTCGGATCACAAACAAGGATCTCCCGGTAAAAGGAAGCCGTAAACGAGAATACCGGCATACGAAAGCCCAGTCCAGAGCACCGAAAGGCGAAAGTATAGAGAAACGCCCGGAAGAAATCAATAACCGGGAAACCTTCGGCCACTGGGAAATGGATTGCGTGGAAAGCGCCAAGGGCTGCACCAAAACGCTGCTCGTATTAACCGAGCGACTCAGCCGCCGGGAAATCACACGGAAAATGGAGGCAAAGAAAGCGGAGAACGTCGTGGCCGAGCTGGACGCTCTGGAAAAGAGATACGGCGAGCTTTTCCCTCTAATCTTCAAAAGCATAACGGTAGACAATGGATCGGAGTTTGCGAACTGCGAAGGAATGGAACGGAGTAGCCTCCGCAAAGGCGAGAAAAGGACGAAGTTATACTACTGTCACCCGTATAGCGCATACGAACGCGGCAGCAACGAAAACCAGAACAAGCTCGTACGCCGCCATGCTCCGAAGGGATCGAGCTTTGAGGACATGACGGACGAGCGGGCCGACTATATAGAAGGCTGGATGAACGACTACCCCCGGAAAATGTTCAACTGGCACACCCCGGAGGAAGTATTTCAGGCAGAAATAAAGGCCCTCAGTGGGGCCTTATAAAATATTTTTGACTTTTTTCGCATTTACTCTTGACATTTACCAA